>MPLZ02136732.1_pt1 | contig 132308 bp, 132 predicted proteins | sample 1617311 | NCBI WGS metagenome assembly MPLZ02 (sample SAMN05944806, study PRJNA350692) | marine metagenome | biome: marine; feature: ODZ; material: water; isolation source: 160 m water sample filtered on 0.2 um supor filter | place: Pacific Ocean | collected 2012-04-08 | depth 160m m | reverse complement strand
CTGAGGCATGGATTTCAACCTCATCGCAGGCGAGGGAAACTGAGGCATGGATTTCAACCTCATCGCAGGCGAGGGAAACTGAGGCATGGATTTCAACCTCACACCGCAGGAAGAGGCCTTTCGCACCGAGGTGCGCGCGTTCCTGGACGAGAACCTCCCGAGCGGTGCGCTGCGCACCCTCGAGGTCGTCGCCGAGTTCCAGCGCAAGGTGCGGGAGAAGCGATGGGTGGGCTTTTCCTGGCCCGAAGACGTGGGCGGGGGGGGCGGCTCGCTCATGGAGCAGGTGATCCTCAAGGAGGAGATGGCCCGACACCACGCGCCCGCCCTGGGTACATGCTTCATGGGCCTCTCCTGGGTGGGACCCGCGATCGTCCAGTACGGCACCGAAGCGCAGAAGCAGAAGTTCGTTCCGGACATCCTCGATGGCAAATACCAGTGGTGCACGGGCTATTCCGAGCCGGATTCGGGAAGCGATCTCGCTTCGCTCAAGTGCCGCTGCGTTCGCGATGGAGATCATTACGTGGTCAACGGTCAGAAGATCTGGACTTCGATCGCCATGTGGTCGAAGTGGATGATCCTGCTCGTTCGCACGAAGGTCGACGTAGCGGTGAAACACGACGGCATCACCTGCCTGCTGGTCGAGATGGACAGTCCGGGTCTCACGGTACGCCCGATCCGGAACATGGCCGGCGGTGAAATCTTCGCCGAGGTGTTCTTCGACGACCTGCGGGTCCCGGTCGAGAACCGGCTGGGCAAGGAAAATCAAGGTTGGCAGGTGACCGTCTCGGCGCTGGCTCACGAGCGTTCGAGCATTTCTGAGGTCGTCAGTTTGACGCGTACGCTCGAGGCCGTTCGCGAACTCGCCGACCGCTGTCACAAGAACGGCAGGCCGGCTTCGGAGGATCCCGACGTGCGCCGCCGGATCGCGCAGTTCGACACCCGAATCGAGGCGATGCGGCTCAACGGCATGCGCTACCTGACCAAGCAGCTCAAGGGCGAGCCGGTCGGAAGCGAGACCTCGGTGAACAAGCTGCTCCGTGCGCGGCTCGAGATCGAGGTGGGCGAATTGGCGCTCGAGATCGAAGGGGGCCTGTCGGTGCTGGGGAAAGGCGACGTCGATTCGCCCGAGGACGGGCGCTGGCAGCATATGTCGCTGGCCTGGCCCGAAGTCGTGATCGGCGGCGGTACGCCCAATATCCAGAAGAACATCATCGCCGAGCGCGTGCTCGGGCTCCCCAAGGACTGAGGTCCGTGGACCGCCGCGCGCGGATCGAGGCGAAATTGCGCGAGGTCCTCGACGCGACCTACGTGCTGGTGCTCGACGAGAGTGATCAGCACGCGGGACACGCCGGTGCGCGCGGGGGTGGCGGGCACTTCCGCGCCGTGGTCGTGTCGGAGCGCTTCAGCGAAAAGAGTCCCGTCGAGCGTCAGCAGATCGTCTTCGCCGCGCTCGCCGAGGAGATGGGCCGCGACATCCACGCGCTATCGATGCAGACGCTGACTCCCGCCCAGTGGGGGGAATAGGGACCCCGGTCCGCAGGGCCGTAGCGCCGCTCTGCGTCAGCAGACGAAGTCGTCGAGCCAGGTCTGCAGCGAGACGCTGAAGCCGGCGGCGTTGCGGTGTCCGCCTCCGCCAAAACGCTCGGCCACGCTCACCGCGTCGTCGTCGCCGATCGAGTAGATCGTGGCGTCGACCCGATCGCTGCTCACCCGGTACACGAGACCCCAGGCGCGGCCGAAAGCCCGGCGCTTCGCCAGTTCGTGGCCTATGAACGAGCGCCGGTTGCGAGCGTTGACTGCTTCGATGCGCTCCTTTCCGATCGCGACGGGATGCGCGAGAGAGATGGCGCGCTCGACGTCGATGCCCTGGGTGCGCAGGATCGGGACCCCCTCGTCGGCGAGCTCTTCCACGGGCCGGGCGGCCAGCCGGCTCCACGAGTCGAAGTCGTGCGGATAGGATCCGATCGCAGCGTTGACTTCTTCGGATCGGGGGAGCTTCCAGCTCCACAGGTCCTGGTCTTCGACGTAGCGAAGCAGGTCGGGGGGCGGGGTGTCGGGATGGAAGTGCCGCCATGCGAGGATTGCACCCGAATGCTCGAGATCGAACTCGATGTGGTGCGGGATTGCCGCCAGTGCGTTTTCGACCCCCGGGTCCGCCTGGTAGCGGTCTCGGGCGCTCACGTGGTGGTCGAGGACGACGAGCCGGGCGGCGGATTCGGCCAGCTCCCGGATGGCTTCGTTGGTCGGCGCGATGTCGACAAAGCTCACCCAGTGGCCTTCGTGGCGGCGGCTGTCGACCGGATCGTAGTGGCCGCGGGCCACATAGCGGCCCTCGTCACCCCACGCGCGCCACGTGGCCCAGGCAGCCCCGAACCCGTCCGGACAGCCGGCGTGAAAGTAGCAGACGCGTTGCACGAGAAGGAGGATACAGTTTCCCCTTTGGAGAGTCCCATGGCAGATCCCGCCGACACGCTCCGCCTGGCCTGGCGACCGCTTCCGCCGGAGACGGAGCCGCTGCGGGCGTTCGAGGCGCTGCGTGTGCAGCCGAATCCGTGGCTGCTGGACAGTGCGCTTCGAAGCACGCGGCTCGGACGCTATTCGTTCGCCGGTGCGGCCGCGCGCCGGGTTCGGGCCTCCGACTTCGACGCCATGCGCCGCGTTGTACCGCGTCTCGACCCCGGTGTCGCCGCACCGCCGGTTCCCTTCATCGGCGGTGCCGTTGCGCTGCTCTCGTACGAGCTCGGTGCGCAGATCGAGTCGGTGAGCTGTGGGGGAGTCGACGATCTGCGGCTTCCGGAGGCAACGCTCCTGATTGCAGACAAGGTACTGGCGTGGGATCACGAGGCGGGGTGTGCCTGGGCCTGCGCCCTGGGGGTCGGCGCCGAGGCCGAGCGGGGGCTCGACGAGTTGGTCGGTTGGCTCGCGGTGCCCGTGTCCGCGGCGCCGCGCCGCCGTCCCGCCGAAATTTTCCGCAACACGCGGGCCGCGCCGACTGGATTCGACGAGGGCGCGTACGTGAAGGCGGTCGATCGGGTGAAGCACGAGATCGGTGCCGGAAACGTCTACCAGGCGAACCTGAGTCAGCGGATGGAACGTCCCTTCGACGCAGACCCCTGGGGACTCTACCGAGCGCTGCGCCGCATCAACCCGGCGCCCTTTGCCTGTTACGTCGAATTGCCGGAACTCGCGGTGATCGGAAGCTCGCCCGAGCGCTTCCTGCGCGTCGATCTCGAGCGGTGGGTGGAGAGCCGGCCGATCAAGGGGACGCGCCCCCGCGGATGCCATGCCGTCCAGGACGCGGCGTTGCGCGCCGAGTTGGTTGCCTCCGAGAAGGACCGGGCCGAGAACCTGATGATCGTGGACCTGGTGCGCAACGACCTGGGTCGAGTCTGCGAGACGGGCAGCGTCGGAGTGCCCGAGCTGCTGGCGATCGAGGAGTATGCGACGGTCTTCCACCTGGTCTCGACGGTGACCGGCCGCCTGCGCAAGAGCTGCGACGCTCTCGATCTGGTTCGCGCCGCCTTTCCGCCGGGGTCGATGACCGGCGCTCCGAAGATCGCCGCCATGCGATTGCTCGATCGCCTCGAGCCGGTGCGCCGCGGACTCTACGCGGGTGCCATCGGCTATCTCGACGCGCGTGGCTCGGCCGATCTCTCGGTGGTGATCCGAACCCTCTTCGCCCAGCGCGGTCGCGCTCTGGTCCACGCGGGCGGCGGCGTCGTCGCCGATTCGGACCCGCACGCCGAGTGGCGCGAGTCGCTCGACAAGGCGCTGCCGCTTCTGGCGGCCCTGGAAGACGGGGCGGAGTCGTGCGGACCGGAGGAGGAGACATGGAGACCGGTGATGCCGGCCGGGAAAGTGAGCTGACCGATTAGATCTTCCGCGAATGACCGCGGTGGTACGCCGAGGCGACCGGCCATGCGCTGGAGCGGAGTCCGGGCAAAGAGCAGCGGCTCCGGGTGACGCTCTTCCGGGCGATGCAGGACATCAGTGCAGTCCTGCCGGGTTTCGTCGTCCGGTGTAATCGGGACCGAAGTGAAAGGAAAGCCGGTGGGGCGGAGAAAATTTCCCCGCTGCTGGAGCGGGGTTCGTTCGAGCGCTGATCTCGGTGCGAACGCGACAGGCGGAGGGGCGAGCCATCTCGTCAGCTGGGGTATGCTGGTGCGCCCGACGAGACCAGGAGGAACACGTGGCGGGTCCCCTCAGCGGTGTGAAGATTCTCGAGATCCAGGGCATTGGCCCCGGTCCGTTCGCAACCATGATGTTGTCGGACATGGGGGCGGAGGTGGTCCGCATCGACCGCGTCCAACCCGGGGGCTCCCCGCTTCCGACCGATGTGCCGGCGTTCGATTTTCTGGCCCGGGGCCGTCGCAGCGCCGCACTCGACCTGAAGCAACCCGACGGCGTCGAGACGCTGCTTCGCCTGGTCGAGAAGGCGGACGTGCTGCTCGAGGGCTTTCGACCGGGTGTCATGGAGCGGCTGGGTCTGGGGCCGGATGTCTGCCTGGAACGAAATCCGGGTCTGGTCTACGCGCGCATGACGGGCTGGGGCCAGGATGGACCCCTGGCCCACGTGGCCGGTCACGACATCAACTACATCGCCCTGGCCGGTGCCCTCGCGCATATCGGCCGGGCCGGCGAGCCGCCGCTGGCGCCGCTCAACCTCGTCGGAGACTTCGGCGGAGGCGGCATGTTGGTCGCGTACGGAATCGTCTGCGCCCTGGTCGAGCGCGCCACGTCCGGCCAGGGGCAGGTGGTCGATGCTGCGATGGTGGACGGAGTGGCGGCGTTGATGTCGATCATCCACGGCGCGCATCAGTTCGGCTGGTGGCACGAAGAACGCGGCACCAACATGCTCGACGGAGGAGCTCATTTCTACGAGGTCTACGAGACGAAGGACGGGAAGTACGTCTCGATCGGCTCGATCGAGTCGCAGTTCTACGCCGAGCTGATCGAAAAGACGGGCCTGGGTGGCACGGACCTGCCGGAACAGATGGATCGCACTCAGTGGTCTGCGATGAAGGAGCGACTGCGGGAGGTCTTCGTGCAGAAGACTCGAGACGAGTGGTGCGAGATCATGGAGGGAAGCGACGTCTGCTTCGCACCGGTGCTCTCGATGCGCGAGGCGCCGCTGCACCCGCACAACCGGGCACGGGGAACCTTCGTGGAGAAAGACGGCACCTGTCAGGCCGCCCCGGCGCCGCGTTTCAGCCGCAGCACCTGCGAAATCCAGGGTCCGCCGCCGCGCGCCGGAGAGCATACGGACGAGGTGCTGTCCGAATACGGCTTCAGCGGCGCAGAGGTGGCTCAGCTGCGCGATGCCAAGGCGGTTTCCTAGCGGGAAACGGCCGGCGCTCTAGCGCTCTGTCGGCTCGGGCTGGAGCAGGCGGCGGACAATGCGCGTCAACTCATGGCGGTGCGCTTCGATCTGCTCGGGCGTCGTGGGGTCGAACCCGGTGTTCGCAAAGATGCGCGGCATGGCCGCGATGAAGAAGAAAGTGGCGCCCACCACAGTGCTGGCCACCTGGATAGGGCTGCGTTTCTCGAAGCCGGCGTTGATGATCTCGGAGTTCTCGGTGAACTCCCGGCGCACGAACTCCTCGAGGGGCCCCGCGCGCTGCCACGCCGCGCTCGTCAGGCCGGGTGTCGTGTTCGCGATCTCGCGCAGCAACAGCCGCGCCGTCGCGGGACGGCCCCCCACGTAATTGGCCCAGGCCGCGACGATCGCCTCGACGCGGTCCAGCGGCTTCGCGGGTCTCGGCGTCAGGGCCTGTTCGAGCGTGCCGTGCAGACCGTGGAGGACGTCGGCGATGATCGCGTCGTAGACCTCGCGCTTCTCCTTGAAGTAGTAGACGATCGACGCGCGACGGATGCCGACCCGCTCCGCGATGTCCTCGAGGCGGGTGGCGTCGAAGCCGCGCTCGGCGAAGAGTTCCTCAGCGGCCGCGAGAATGGCGTTCCGGGTCTTTTCCGCACGAGGCTGACCCATCGGCATGGGATAAATCTACCTGCACGCAGGTAGATGAGTCAATCCCCCCCAATTGCTCCCCGCGCTTACCCCGCGTCACCGGCGGCGATTCTCTCGGCCAGCTGGGCCCCGAGGCGCGGCTTGTCGATCTTGCCGCTGTCGGTGAAGGGCAGCTCTGCCGTGGCTGCGAAAAAGATGTGGCGGGGCACCTTGTAGGCCGAGAGCTCCTCCCGGAGGCGTCGCCGGCAGTCCTCGGCAGAGAGGTCCTGACCTGCGTCCAGTACGATCGCGGCGGCCACGTTCTGCCCCCGCACGGCGTCGGGCACGCCCACCACGAACGACGCCTGGACCTCGGCGAAGCCATCGAGGACCACCTCGACTTCGCGCGGCGCCACGTTGGCCCCCGCCGTCTTGATCACGTCGCCCAGCCGCGCCCGGAAGAAGAGGACCCCGTCCGTGTCCAGCAGGCCGCCGTCGCCGGTGTGATAGAAGCCGTCGGGGTCGAAGACGTCCTCGCGTTCGACCTTGTGCAGACCCTGCATGAGGTTGTAGCCGCGCACGCATATCTCTCCTGCAGTGCCGGCAGGGAGAGTCTCTCCGGTTTCCGGGTCCACCACTTTGTGCTCGACGCCCTCGGGCGCACGGCCGAACGAGCCGCGCAGCCGCTCGGGCAGATCGACGTCCATGCGGTCGATCGAGTGGGGCCCGCAGGTTTCGGTCATGCCGAGCGAGTTCGAACGCAGCTCGGGGTCCTGCGGGCGCTGGTCTTCGGGCAGGATCTCGTAGAGGTTGCCCGAGCGAATCGAAGAGAGGTCGCGCTCGCGAAAGCTCGGATGATCCATCATCGCCTTGGCGTAGTGGGGCCAGCCGGCCGCAATGGTGACTTTCTCGCGTTCGAGCAGTGCCAGCGTCTCGCCGGCGTCGAACGCCTCCTCGCAGACCATCGACGCACCGGCGTGCATGCAGGCCATGAGCGTGAAGACGAAGCCTCCGATCCAGAAGAAGGGCATGGGCGAGAAGACCCGGTCCTCGGGCACGAGGTCGCGATAGCTGTTCAGGTTGAAGGAGTGGCGGATCAGGGTGCCGTGGCTGTGGAGGACACCCTTCGGGTCGGCGGTGCTCCCCGAGCTGTAGATCACGATCATCGTGTCCGATGGACTCACGCACGCTTCGACCGCGGTGAGAAAGGCATCGTCGAGCGAGGGCTTGGCCTTCGCCGCGGCTTCGAGATCGTCGTGGCTTCCCGCCCAGCTGCGGTCGCACTTCCCCCACATGATCACGGCACGCAGGTACGGGAGTTCGGGTGTGACCAGCGCGCCGGCTTCCTGGCCGGCGAGCTCGGGGACGGCGGTTTCGAGGCGCGTGACGTAGTCGTTGTTCAGCAGGCTGGGCACGCTGAGCAGTGTGTGCACGTCGGCGTGCTTCAAGACCCATCCGAGCTCGCGCGGCTTGTAGAAGGTGTTGAGAGGCACCACGACTGCGCCGATTCGCGCCGCCGCGAGCCATGCCACCACCCAGTCCGGGCCGTTGGGCATCAAGAGCCCCACCCGGGTGCCCTTGGTGATGCCCGCCGCGAGCAGGCCCCGTGCCAGCCGAGCCGACCGCTCGCCCGCTTCGGCGTACCCAATGCGGTCGTCGTTCAGCACGGCAAGTGGGCGCTCTCCGAAGCGTTCTATACGGGTTTGCAGGAATACGGGAAGCGACGGTTCGTAATCGGGAAACGGCATGGGGAAGTCCTACACCAGCGGCCCGTCCCTTGGGAAGCTCCACCTGCTTCGGTGCGCGAAGCGCACGGTTTCGATTGCCTTCGTGAAGTGTCTGATTTACGGTCGGATTTTCGCTGGGAGGCGGCGTGGAATTCGGCTGGTCAGACGAAGATCGCGGGTTTCGCCAGGAACTCGCCGAGTTTCTGGCCGAGAACCTTCCCGACGACTGGGAGGAGCGGTCGAAAGACGGTCCGGGAAGCGACGTCCAGGCGCGTTTTTCCCGCGAGTTCTGCCCCAAGCTCGCGGAGCGCGGTTGGCTCACACAGAACTGGCCGCGCGAATACGGCGGCGCGGCCGCTTCGGCCTGGCGCCACATCATTCTGGGAGAGGAGATGTGGCGCGTCGGTGAGCCCCGGAGCTCGCAGTACATGAACGTGAACTGGGTTGGGCCGACGATCATGCGCTACGGCACTGAGGAGCAGCAGCGCGAGCACCTGCCGCCCATCGCGCGCGGGGAGGCCTTCTGGTGCCAGGGCTTCTCCGAGCCCGAGGCCGGGAGCGATCTCGTATCGCTCAGGACCCAGGCGCGTCGGGATGGCGAGCACTACGTGGTGAACGGCTCGAAGATCTGGACCTCCTACGTGAACCACGCGCAGCACTGTTTCCTCGTGGTGCGCACGGATCCGGAGAGCAAGCGACACAAGGGCATTTCCGTGCTCTTGTGTCCCATGGATCTCCCCGGTATCGAGGTCCGTGAGATCCCGTCGGTGGTCGGCGAACGCTACTTCTTCGAGGTCTTCTTCACGGACGTCGAGGTTCCGGTGGCGTGTCGGCTCGGCCCCGAAAACGAGGGATGGGACGTGGTGACCTACTCGCTGGCTTACGAGCGGGTCGGAGCGGCACGCTATGCGCGGGCAGCACTCACGCTCGACGAACTCGCCCGACGGGCCGAAGAGCGCGGCCTGCTCGACGATCCGCGCATCCTCGAGAAGCTGGGCGAGGCGCGGGCGCTCTGCGAGGCCTCGCGCCTGCTCACCTATAGGGTGATCGACCTGCGTGAGCGCGGGCTGCCGCCTTCTGCGGACACGAACGTGGCGCGGGTGGCGGGAACGACCGCCGAGCTGGCTGTGGCGAATCTCGCACTCGAACTCTTCGGGCCCGAGGCGCTCGAGTACGGCCACTTCGCCGAGTCGCACTTTCGGTTGGCGATGACGGCCGGGGTTGCGGTCGGGACCACGGAGGTGAACCTGAACCTCGTGGCCAGCCGCTTTCTGGACCTGCCCCGGGAGTAGTGGCGTGGACTTCGAGCTGAACGAACAGCAGCGGGCGATCGTCGAGGCGGCGGAGGTGCTGCTCGCACGCCACGCCGGCGCCGCGCGCGCCGTGAAACTCGACGCCGAGCGCGAGGCGGATAGCGCGCTCGAGGCGGCGCTCGACGAGGCGGGTTTTCTCGACGTCGCCCTGGGTGACGAGACGGGTTTTCTCGAGGCGGCGCTCGTGACCGAGGCCGTCGCGCGGGCCGGGGGGTGCATCCCGATCGGAGCCCGGGCGCTCGTCGCCCCGGGGCTGCTCGGGCGCGGTGTCTCGGGACCGGTGGCGGTGGCGAGTGCTGCGATTGCCGGGCCCGTCCGCTTTGCCGCCGAGGCGCGCACGTTGCTCCTGGATACGGGGGAAGAGGCCCGCATCTTCGCGCTCGAGTCCGGCGACGCGCAGCGGGTGCGCTCGAACTTCATGTTCCCCATGGGCCGGCTGCAGGTCGACGCCGGGCGGGGCGAGGCGCTGGGTCCCGGCTCGGGCGAGAGGCTGCGGGCCTGGTGGCGCACCGCCGTTGCCGCCGAGGCGGTGGGAGCGATGCGGGCGGCACTCGACGTCACAGTTGCCTACGTGAAGCGGCGGCGGCAGTTCGGCCGGGCGATCGGCTCGTTCCAGGCGGTCCAGCATCGCCTCGCCCATTGTGCGGTGCGGGTCGAGGCAGCGCGCTGGCTGGTCTACGAAACCGCTTACGACGGGGCGCCCGCGGCGGCAGCGGCCGCAACCGCGGCGTATGTCGCCGATGCCGCGGAAAAAGTACACGCAGAGACCCATCAATTGACCGGCGCCATGGGCTTTACCCGCGAGCACGACCTTCACGTCTGGAGCATGCGGCTCCAGGCGCTGCGCCTCGAAGCGGGCGGTTTGGCGAGCCACCGGATCGCTGCGGCGCGCGAGCGTTGGGCCTAGCCGTGTCGCTGGGCCTCGACCTCGCGTTCGACGATGCCCAGGAGGCGATCGGCGCCACGCTGCGCCAGTTCTGTGCCGACCGATTATCGGATGCCGCGGTGAAGGCCCAGGCGGCTGGCCTGCAGCGGGAGATCTGGCGCGAACTCGCCGAACTCGGCGTGCTCGCACTGGCCACACCCGAAGGGGAGGGCGGTGCGCTCGAACTCGTCGCGGCAGTCGAGTCGCTCGGCGCCGCGGTCTTCCCCGGCCCGGTGGCGGCGACCTGCTTTGCGGCGCAGGTGTTGTCCCAGGCGGAACGCCGGCGGGTCATATCGGGTGAGGCGCTCGTCGCCGTGTCTGACTCGGCCGCGGCCGGGAGCGAGCCGCGGCTCGTTCCCTTTGCAACACAGGCGGATCTCTTTGTCGAAGTGGCGGGGGACCGAGCCTTTCTCGCCGAGCCGGGCGGGGCGGTCGAACCCGTCGATACGCTGGGTGGCGAAGTCTGGGGACGTGTCGTGCTGCGCCGCGGCGCCGAGCTCGCCGGCGTCGCCCGCGCTCGGGTCGTGCACGACCTCGTGCTCGCCGCCTACACCGCAGCGGCGGGGCTGCGCCTGGTTGACGACACCGCTGAACACGCGAAAGCGCGCCGACAGTTCGGCCGTTCGATCGGTGAATTTCAGGCCGTGGCCCATCCGTTGGCCGACTCTTGGATGCAGCTGGTATCGGGCCAGGAACTGGCGCGAGCGGCGGCGTTCGATTTCGATGCAGGTGATCTTGCGAAGGCCCGCCTGCGAGCCGGGGCCGCGCGGATCGCTGCGGCGCGCGCGGGGGTCGAGACCGCCCACACCTGCCACCAGCTCTTCGGCGCCATCGGGATCACGCTCGAAGGCCCGGTCTTCCGCGTTTCGCGAAGGCTGCGCCAGTTGGCCTCGCAGCCGCCCGACGACAGTCCGGCGCGCGAAGCGTTGCTGGCGGACTTTGGACTGTGAGGAGTACGAAATGACACGCGGCCCCGTCGATCTCTCCGGTCCCCTCGACGGCGTGTGCTACGAGCGCCGCTCGGACGGGATCGCCGTGATCAAACTTTCGCGCACCGAGCGCGGCAACTCCCTGGCCCCCCACATGCAACCGATTTTGCGCGCGATCTGGGGCGAGGTGCGCGACGACCCGGCGATCCGGATTGCCGTCGTCACCGCCGATGGGGAACGTCATTTTTGTACCGGCTTCGATGTGTCAGAGGCCGAAGGGGACGAGGCCGACGAGATCTTCAACGATCGCCCGCTGGCCGAGGCGGTTCATTGGTCGCCGCACCAGAACCGGGTGTGGAAGCCCGTGATCTGCGCTGTACAGGGCCTTTGCGTGGGGGGTGGGCTCCACTTCGTGGTGGATTCGGACGTGGTCGTGGCCAGCCGAAACGCGGCCTTCGTCGACACGCACGTGAACGTCGGCATGGTCGGAGCCCTCGAGAACATCGGGCTCGCGAAGCGGCTCCCGCTCGGGACGGCGCTGCGCATGACGCTCCAGGGGCGCGACTTCCGGCTGCCGGCCGAGCGCGCGTGGCAGCTAGGCCTCGTGGACGAACTCGTCGACACGCCCGCCGACGTTTTTCCGGCCGCGCTGGAGATCGCCACCTCGATGTTGAAGAACTCGCCCCAGGCCATGGCTCGCTCGAAGCAGGCTGTCTGGGGGAGCCTCGAGCGGGGCTACGGCGAGGCGCTCGAGGCGGGCTGGGATTTGCTGCGCGGTCACTGGCAGCACCCGGACTTCACCGAGGGTCCGCGAGCCTTCGGCGAAAAACGCGAGCCGCGCTGGAATCCGGACCCGGATGCGCGGGAGGAGGACACGGATTGAGGTTCGCCTTCTCGGCGGAAGAAGAGGCGTTTCGCGCCGAAGTCGTCGAGTTCCTCGCGGACTACCGTGACCTCGACGCCTTCTTTCTTCAGGGCCACAAGTGGGAGCAGGTCCGGGAGTTCTTCAGCGCCATGGGTCGCCGCGGCTGGCTCTCGATCGGCTGGCCCCGGGAGGCGGGTGGTGCGGGCGCACCGCCGTCGCACGAGTACATCTTGTGGGACGAGGTCGGCTATGCGCGCGCGGCCCGCAATCCGCTGGCTTCGGGTGTCGTGGCCAAGACGATTGCACGGTACGGAAGCGAGGCGCAACGCGATCGCTGGCTGCCGCCGATCCGGGCCGGAGAGCTCCACTTCTCGCTCGGTTACTCGGAGCCCGAGGCGGGGAGCGACTTGGCCAGCTTGCGCTGTCGCGCCGAACTCCGGGGAGATGTCTACGTGGTGACCGGCCAGAAATGCTGGCAGTCCTATGCGCAGGATGCGGAGCAGCTGTGGTTGCTGTGCCGGACCGGGAGCCAGGAAAGCCGTGGACGCGGGCTCATGCTTCTCATCGTGGACCTCACCGCGCCCGGTGTGACGGTGGGGCCGCTGCCGACGCTCGACGGCGACCAGCTGAACGAGGTGCACCTCGACGGTGTCGAGGTCCCGGTCGACCGGAGAATCGGTCCCGAGAACGGCGCCTGGAAACTGATGGGTGCAGCACTCGCCGACGAGCGACACATCCAGTTTCCACCGAAGAGGGTCCGCCGTGATCTGGAAGAGGTCGTAGAGTGGGTGTGCGGGCAAGGCCTCGAGGGCGACGTCCATGTACGCCGAACGATCGGTGAGTTGGCGGCACAGGTCCAGCAGGTCGAGGTCACCGGGCTCCGTGTGCTCGACGCGATGCAGCGCGGACGCCCCGGCGTGCTCGAGGCGGCAGCCAACAAGGTCGTGCACACGGTCGTGTGCCAGAACATCGCGCGCGCGGCGCTCGATTTTGGTGGACCCGAAGCGTTGGTCGGCGGTTCCCGCGTCGAGCTTCTCTACCGCCAGAGCATGTGGGAGACGATCGGTGGCGGTACGTCGGAGGTCATGCGCGGCGTGGTCGCGAAGCAGGGGCTGGGGCTCACCGGGAAGGCCTGAACCGCTTCCTCGTCGGTCATGCGTCCTCCGTTCTAGCGTCGCTTCGGGTAGTCGAAGTCGATCAGGCTGGCACGCATGGGTCGCGCGAGGCGCCAGTCGTCGATTGCAAGCTGCAGCCGAATTACACCGCAGCTCGGAACGTCCTCGATGCCGGCGTTTGCCATGCAGTTGACGAAGTCCGTGATGCCGGGGTTGTGTCCCACCAGTGCGGCGTGCGTGTGGGCCGGGTCGAGACCGAAAAGGGTGTCCAGCAGCGTGTCCGCACCAGCCAGGTAGAGCGCCCGGTCCCACACGATCTCCGGCTCGGGCTCGAAGCTTGCCGCGATGGTCTTGGCGGTTTCGGCGGCGCGCTGTGCAGGGCTCGCGACGAGCACACTGGGGGGATCTGGCAACTCCGCGAGGCGCCGGCCCATCTCGAGCGCGTCGCGTTGACCGCGCCGGTCGAGCGGGCGGTCGAAATCGTTCGTCCCCGGTCTGTGGGGGCCGCTGTTCGCGTGTCGGATGACGGTCAGGAGCTTGGGCACGGGTGGCTTCACCCTACCGGGACGGCGCGACTGAATCCATTCCCCCGTGTTTGCGTCCATTGGGAGCGGGAAAGGCATTTCCGCCTCTGCCCCGCGGGAGTGTTGACACGGCGTGGCCCACACCGCATCTAGGTGCGGGGATGGGAGGCGCGCCAGAGGAGGGTCGGACGCGTGGCACACTCGCATGACGACGGAAGCATTTCACAGCCCGAGGTACTCACGCTGCATTGGGAGGGGCCGGCCGGGGCCGAGTTCCCGCCGGAGCACCGCTTTCCGGGTTCGCAGGAGGAAAGCCGTGCCGCGCGGGAGGCCGAGCGGGAGCAGGAGCTGCGCGATCTTTCGCGCACGCGCCAGGGCCGGGAGATCTGGGAGCAGATTCGCGGCGAGGCCTCCTCGCGCGGCGATGGGGAACTCTGGCGTCGCAAGCTCCACGCCTACTGGTGGGTGAAGATGAAGGCGGGCGGGAATGCTGGAGACTACGCGCGGCGCTTCGACGCGAACCACGCGACGGTTCGCACGTGGATCGCCGAGGTGGCGAAGCTCGGCTACCAGGTCGGTTTCCGCCTCCACGAAGACAGGCTGGTTCTCGTCGGTGAAGCGCCGACCGAGCTGAAGCGCCTGCGCGAACTCGTGAACGCGGATGCTGGGTCGGCAGAAGCCACTGCCGAATTGTGTCGCGTCGCTTCACGATTCCGCGGCGAGGAGCCTTACTTCCACCTGAACGAGGGCCACGTGCTCCGGGCCCAGGGACGACTCCGCGAGAGCGAGGAGACCCTGCGGGAGGGGCTCACGGTGGCCGAAGCGCGCCTGGTGCGCTCGCTGCTCTGGAACGCGCGCGGGCAGACCTTCTGGGATTGCACGGCCGCGTCGAGTTTTCCGCTGGGCGACCACCTGGAGCGTGCGGAGAAGGCATTCCGCCGAGCTGTGGTGCTCGATCAGTCGATTTATTTTCCGTTCGTGAACCTGGCGCAGCTGGCGCTGGAGGCCGGAGATGAGCGGCGGTGCGAGTACTGGATTGGCGAACTCTCCGGGGTGCGAAGGCGAATGACGGACGAAATGAACAGCGCACTCGTTCGATACCTGAGCGAGGCGGAGTGGAGCCGGCCGGTCGAATCGGCTCGCTTCTGGAAAGGAGGACCGGTGAAGTGGATCCGTGAAGCGGTGCGCCGGGGTGTTCTCGCCGGCGTCGCCGTTGTGCTGCTGATCGGAGTTCTCGCCGCTCCGGCGGCCTACTCCGCGCCCACGACCCCTTTCCCCGAGACCGTCGAGCGCGACAACAACGGCGGCACGGGAGGCAATTAGCCTCGATTTCTTCTCGCTGCCCCCCTCTTCGTCTCGCGAGCGATCACCCGGCTCGCGTGCCCTGGCCCCACCCCGCGAAACCGAGCCGGCCCCCGGTTCTGCGTTTGAAGTTTTTTCTGCTGTTGGGGTTCTGCGTTCGAAGTTTTTTCTGCTGTTGGGGTTCTGCGTTCGAAGTTTTTTTCTGCTGTTGGGGTTCTGCGTTCGAAGTTTTTTCTGCTGTTGGGGTTCTGCGTTCGACGCCATTGCGAGGGGTGAAGGGAGACTCGTGATGGTCGACGCCGGTACACCGCTTCGACGAACTTCTACCGGGGGGAGGAGAGCCCGGACGGTGCAGCGCCGGTGGGGGGCCGCGACTGCGGCGGCGGTTGCGGCCCTCGTCTCCTTTGCCTGCCAGTCGCCGCCGACGCGCACGCTGGCCCCCGCGGAGGCACGGCGGGTCGAGGAAAACGTTCGCTCTGGTCTGGTGCTCTACGAAAGCGGGGACTTCGTGCTCGCGGCCCGACGTTTCCGGGAGGCGGGCAGAGGAGCCCGCGGTTTCGGGGACCTGACCTTGGAGCGCAAGGCGACGACGGCCGAGTGCACTGCCTGGCTGCGGGCGCGGCGGCTTCGGGATGTCTCGGAGTGCACGTTGCGGCTCGAGGGCCTTCACCGGCGCGAGCGTCGCGCGGACCCGGGCCTCAATACGTTGCTCGCGATGGGTGCGGTGGCCGGCGGTCGGCCGATTCCGCCTTTCCGGGTTCCGACCGCGGTGCATCCCATCGTGCGCGCCGCCGTGAAGGAGTAGAGCGCCATGCCGTACATCCTGAGAGTGATCGTCTCCGCCGTCGCGTTGGCCGCTATCGGTGTACCGGTGGTCGCGATGGCAGCTCCGCGCGAGCGTGCCATCGAGCAGATTCCCGAGCTGATGGGCCGCATCCTCGAATCCCAGGAGGAGATTCGGGCGGCGGAGAACGAGATGAAGCCGGTCGTCGAACGCTACAACCAGAAGCTGGCAACGGCGAAGCAGCGCATCGAGCAGGCAGCCTCCGAGCAAATGGCCGCCGAGGCGCTCGTCGACTACGTCGAGGCGTATGCCTCGCGTCTCGAGGCTCAGGAAGCCGGGCTTCACTCGATCGAGTCGGCGGTGGTGCGCATGCGGGCCGATGCCCGCGACCTGACGCAGGCCGCCCGGGCCGCCGGCCGCGGAGTTCGCGGTGAGACGCGCGAAGAGCGCCAGGAGTTCTACGGCGAGCAGTTTCAGGGTGTCGCCGCCGCTACCGGGGAGCTGGCGGAACGGCTCGAGCGCCAGGACGAGGCGGTCACGGCCGCGGCAGTGCTCCACGCGAGCTGGTCGTCCCACGGCGCGCTCGAGCTTCCGTTCGAGCAGCTCGGACCCGAGGCTGCGCTGGCCTTTGGGCGGCGCGTCGAAGGGCTCTACGCGCGCTACCAGGCGCGCAGCAACCAGCTCGTGGCGGAGAAGCGCTCGGTTCGCCGGCTTCTCGACGTCCTGATCGAACGCCAGCTCGCCCAGCGGCTCGATGCCCTCTTTGCTGGCAGTGATTCCATCGGACTCGGCGCTCTGCTCGCGGGCGATGGCAAGTCACAGGACTGGCAGGATCTGGGCGCCGTCGTGAGCCGGACCCTGGGCCTCCCTGCGGGAGCCGGCGGCGTCGGCTTCGAGCACAGCACTGCTTCGATGGAAAAGCTCGACTATTTCGCCAGCGGCGACCACAGGAACTAGGAGAATTTCATGCGGACCCTGCACACTTTTCTTTTTCGAGGCGTTGTCGGCGGGGCACTGGCGGTGGCCGTGCTCGGCGCCGGATCCGTTCGGGCGGATAGCGAGTCCTGTCGCGAGTGGCGTATCGAGCACCGCGGTTGGAAGACGCAGGTGTTGCGGAAATATCTGAACGGTGCACCCCAGCGCGAAGTCGATGCCACCGTTTTCGAACTGCTCCAGCGCGAGGCCTGGCTGACCTCGTGCGACGTCTCCGTGCGCGGCGGCCGCGACGAGTTTGTCGGTTGGAGGCTCGTCGGGCGACTTCCCGACGAGTACGGCAGCGCGGTGGTGGAGTCGGTTCTCGAGCGTGCCGGCTTCGCACTCGACATGCGCGAGGTCTTCGAGCGTCCTCGGCCCGGTGTCGAGGTGTCGCAGAAGCGTCGAGCGGGCGGCGGCCATGTCGCTGCGCGCTAGTCGATCCGATGCGCTGCAGCAAACCCGGGGAGGCGGCGGCCATGTCGCTGCGCGCTAGTGCCGTCGGCGTCGCACTCGCCGGGCTCCTGGGGCTGCCCGTGCTGCTGCTCGCCGGGGCCGCGCCCGGCTTCGAGGCGCTGGCGCTCCAGGTCGCCGGCGGCTTTGCCGCGGCGGTTGACGCGGTTGGCTGGGTCTTCATCCCGCAGTTCGCGCTTGCCGCGGCCATCCTGAGCCTGGCGCTTCAGCGTCTGGTCACCCGTGCGGCCGGGGCGGTGCTCGAGCCACCGCCGGCCTGGCTCGATCCGGCGGTGGAATCGGCGCTGCTGCTGGGCCTGCTCGGCACGATCAGCGGCATGGTTCGCGGTTTTGTCGGGGTCTCGCCCGAGGAACTCGAGCCCGGTCCGCTGGTGTACGCACTCGGAGCCGCGCTGCGCTCCAGCTTCGTTGGTTTTGCGATCGCACTCGTCGGGGTCTGGGTCCGGGCGAGGCCGGCATGAGCGCCGCGTCGCCCATGAGCCTGGGTCTCTACTTCATCGACATCCTGGCGTGTCTGCTCTTCTGTCTCACGCTCGCCCTTGTCGATGCGCGTTTCGGGCGCGAGGTGACGGTACCGGTCGAGCTGCCGCAGCTCGAGAAGACAGCGGCGGCGGGCACCGATCTCTTGGGGGTGGAGATCGTGGTGCGCGAAGCGCCCGACGGCGTGGAGATCTTCTACGAGGGTGAGCCCGTGAGCGTCGAGGCTCTCGGCGCCCGCCTTGCCGACGCTCCTCCGCCGGCAATCGTCGTGCGCTCCGAGGCGTCTCCGGTGACCCGTGTGATCGGCGCTGCCCATGCGGCCGGCGTGCACGACATCCAGCTCGCCTACGAAACACCGGGCCGGGAGAGCTGATACCTGTTCGCGAGGCGCCGGGGGAGGGCAGCCGATGCTGCGACTGATTCTTACATTCTTCGCGACGCTGGGCCTCCTCGCTGGCGCCACGCTCTTTTTTGGTACCGAGGCGGAAGTCCTGCGGGTAGGAGAATCGTTCGAGCCGGTCGTCGACCGCGCCGTGGAACTCGGGTCGAAAACGGCGCGGCGGTTGGAGGAGCAAGCACGCGCCGTCGCTGTACCGCCGGAGCGAGAGCCCGTCGAGTTGGAACCCGAGGTCGTGAACGCCGTGCGACTCGATACCCGGCGCGGCGAACCCTTTGTCGAGGGTCCACTGCCCGAAGAGTCCGGCGCGGCGGGACCCGACGCGAGCGAGGTCTTGGAAGTCACCCCGCCGGACCAGGAGGAATGGGCTGGCCGGATTCGCCGCATGCTCTCGCTCTACGCTCGTATGGGAAAGGAAAGCCGGTGAAACGCGGTCTGCAGCTCGCGTGTCAGCTTGCGGTTGCGGCCTGGTGCGCGGTGCTATTGGCGAGCACCGCCGTGCCGTGGGTCGAGCCGCTCGCCGAGGAGCTGCCGCTTGCACGCGTTCGACCCGTGCTCGAGCGGCGGAAGGCCCCGCGCGCAGCCGAGCCGATGGAGCAAGAGCCCGCACCCCAGTTGCCGGAGGCGGAATCCACTCCGGTGCCGGAGGTGGAATCCACTCCGGTGCCGGAGGTGGAATCCACTCCGGTGCCGGAGGTGGAATCCACTCCGGTGCTGGAGGCGGAATCCACTCCGGTGCTGGAGGCGGAATCCACTCCGGTGCCGGCGCCCGAGCCCCGGTCCGTCGGTGCTTCCGACGTGACGCGCGGCGCGGCGCTCCTCGACTCCGGTGGAAGTTTTCCCGTACTGAGTTTCGAATACGCTGCCTTCCCCTCGTTTCGTTCCTACGCGCGGGCGATGGTGCGTCTCGGAGCGCGCTTCGTCGTCGTGCAACGGCGGGCGATCGTGGGCAGCCTCGATCTCGAGACCGGAGCCATCGGGGAGTTCTCGGGCGCCGCGCGCTTCTCTCCCCGGGCGCGCGATTACACCGGTGAGCCCGGGCTCGACGCGCTGGCTCGAGTTGCGCGTGAGCGCTTCGGGGAACGTTCGGTGGTGATGATGCTCGTGCCCCGGTCGCTAGACGCCGGCATCTTCGGAGGTCTGGCGCGGATCCTCGAAGAGCGGGGCCAGAGGCGCGACGCGTTGCGCGAGATTCGCGGTCGCTACGAGCGCGCTGCCGGTGGAGGCGTGCACCTGCGCGTGGATGCGGCGGTGCGCCGCGATGGGAGGAGTGTTCCGATCGAGACGCTCTTCGACCTCGGCCAGATCGTCGGGGTGTCGACGTGAGCGGGTGGCGGGCCGCTGCGGCACTGATTACAGGCTCGTTGCTGGCCTCGGCGCCGGCACTCGCCGACGAGCCGATCGCCCGGCGCTTGGCTGTGCTCAAGTCTCTGGCGTCGCCCGGGTCGGTGCGGGTGTCCGCGGGGGTGCCAGGAGCCGGGGGGTGCGGAGGCGTCCGCTGGTGGCGCGTCACTGGTTACGGCCTGCGGGCGCGCATCGAAGCCGCCGTCCGGGATGCAGCGCTGCGCTACGCGGTCGACCCCGCGCTGATTCGCGCGGTGATTCGCCACGAGAGCGCCTTCGATCCGGACGCGGTCTCGCACAAGGGTGCAATGGGCCTGATGCAGCTCATGCCCGCCACCGCGCGGGAGTTTGGAGTCGTCTGCCCCTTCGAGCCCCGCGAGAACGTGATGGCCGGCAGCCTCTACCTGCGCAGACTGCACGACCGATTCGGCCGCTGGCCGCTGGCGCTCGCCGCCTACAACGCCGGGCCGCGCCGCGTCGAGGCGCGCCGGGTTCCCGAGGAGACGCGCCGCTACGTGCGTCTCGTCGTCGCCAGCTGGCGGCCCCGTCTTCTCGCCTGGATCGAACTCGACTGACCGGGCGCGCCCCGGGGCCCGCATCGAGGCGTTCTCGCGCCTGCGTCTCGAGCATCTGAAGCCGAGCGAGCGGCGGAGGCGCCCCGTAGAAATTGGCAAGTTTGCCGGCACGCCCGGGGTGCTGCGATAAAGCCCCGCGGGGATCACCGGGATTTGACTGGGGCCCGGGTGGATCTACATTGCTCCCCGGGTCGGCTTCCGGGCCGGCTCAAGAGAGGGGTGGGATTCGCGGAGCGGGCCGGTAGAGGGCTGCCGGTCGTTTCCGGGTTCTCCCCGTGGAGGCCCCCCAGGCCATGATCCCCCGAGTGGGCGCGGTATTGCTTGCCGTGCTCGGTATTGCGGTGCTTTCTTGCCAGCTGACGGACGCGTCGGCGCCGGTCAGTGATGTGACCGCGCCGGAGGTCGTTCCCGTCGCGGCCGATCCGGTCGTGGAGTACATCGAAGCACGGGCGGCGAGCCTCACCCGCGAGGAGGTGGTCCGGGTTGCTGCGGCGATTCGCGGCGAAGCGCTCCGCTTCGGGTTGACGCTCGAGTTGGTGCTCGCCGTCATCGAAGTGGAGAGCCGCTTCGACGCCTTCGCGGTTTCGTCCGTGGGCGCCCTGGGATTGATGCAGATCCTGCCCTCGACCGGCGAAGCCCTGGCCGCCCGCCTGGACATCCCGTGGCAGGGACCGCGAACCCTCTTGGATCCCGTGACCAACGTGACCCTGGGAATTGCCTATCTCGCGGAGCTTCAAGCCCGCTTCGGGCATTGGCCGACCGCACTCGCCGCCTACAACCGGGGGCCGAGTGCGATCGGGCGGCGCCTTTCGGCGGGCGTTCCGATCCCCGACGGTTATGCGCAGCGTGTTCGGGCGGCCCAGCGGCGCGGTGCGGCGTCGGGGGCAAGCACCTCCTGAATCCGGTGCGGCTGGAGTCGTCGACGGCGAATGTGCCGCGCCTGGTCGACCGCGAACTGCGTCGAGTTCTGCCCGTGGCCGTGCGGGCCGCGCCGGCTGTGCCGCGCGTCTGAACGCGGTCGTGGCGCGGGGAAAGAAGCAACGCCGTTCCCGAGTTCCCACCGGGCGGCTCGAGCGGTTGGCGCGAATCGGCCTGTTGGCCGGAGAGATTGCCGCCGGGGGTGTGGCCGAGGGTGTGCGCCGGCTGGCTGGCGGTGACGCGAGCGGGAGCCTTCTCGTCACCCAGGCCAACGCCGAACGCTTGACTCACCGCCTCTCCGGCATGCGCGGAGCGGCCATGAAGCTCGGGCAGTTGCTCTCGATGGAGGGGGAGGACTTGCTGCCGCCGGAGGTGGCGAGCGCCTTGTTGATGTTGCGCGCCGACGCGGACGCGATGCCCCCGTCGCAGTTGCGCCGCGTGCTCGGGCGGGCCTGGGGCAAGGGCTGGGAGGGGCGCTTCCGTGAGTTCGACTGGGAGCCCATCGCGGCGGCTTCGATCGGTCAGGTGCACCGCGCCGTTGCGGCCGACGGCCGCGAGTTGGCGCTCAAGATCCAGTATCCCGGCGTCTCGCGCAGCATCGCGAGCGATGTCGACAACCTCGCCGCAACGCTGCGCATCTCGCGCATCCTGCCCCGCGACGTCGATCTGCGGGAACTCATTGCCGAGGTAAAGCGCCAACTGCGGCAGGAAGTCGACTACCGAATCGAGGCCGAGCACCTGCGCCGCTACGGGGCGCTGCTGGCGGACGAGCCGTGCTTTCGCGTGCCCGGTGTCGTCAAGGAATTCACGACGACCCGGGTGCTGGCGATGGAGCGACTCATCGGTCTTCCCATCGAGGACTTGCGGGGTCCCGATCATCCCCGGGAGCGGCGCGACCGGGTGGGGGCGGCGCTCTTCCAACTCCTGCTGCGCGAACTCTTCGGCTACCGCTTCGTGCAGACCGATCCCAACCTGGCCAACTATCTCTGGCTCCCCGAATCGCAGCAGGTGGGGCTCGTCGATCTCGGTGCCGCTCGTGAAATTCCGGAGCGGCTGGCCCGGCTCTACGCACAACTGTGCCGGGCGGCGCTTCGGGGCGATCGACGGGAACTCGGCCGGGCGGCAGAGGAAATGGGATTTCTGCCGCCGGGCGAACCATCCGAGCGGCGCGAGGCGCTGATCGACTTTGTAGAGCTGACCTGCGAGCCCTTTGCCACCGGTTCTTCCTACGATTTTGCGGCCTCCGACCTGCCCGCGCGCGTCCGGGAGGCGGCCACTCGCCTCGCCTTTCGCCACGGGTTTCGCAAGCCGCCCCCGCCCGAGACGCTTTTCGTGCAGAGGAAGCTCGGCGGCACCTTTCTTCAGTGCGCGCGCCTGGGTGCGTGCTTCGGAGCGCGTGCCATTCTGGAAGACGAACTCGCCCGGCTGCCCGACGCGGCATGACGCGAGCGGGTGCGTCGGATGGCTCGCGGGGCCGCATGGCATTGTGCTAATCTGACGGTCCGTCAGATTTTGGTCTGTGGTGGCGGCAACTGGGTCGTGGACACGAGATCGAGGGTCCGACGTTCGTGGAGAATCGCTCCGCAATCCGTGTGGTCCACCCCGGACAGAGCGCGCGGATCGACACCGCCGGGAATTGCGTCAACACCATCCGTTGAGGAATGCGACCTTGAGCGAGTCGAAGATTCGAGAAGACGGGATGATCGAACTGGACACCACGGACGTCGACAGGTGGGTCGGCAAGCCGTTGGGAGGCGGCATCCTCAAGGATCCGATCCATCCGAACGACGTGCGCCGCTGGGCCCAGGGAATGCAGAACCCGAACCCCCTCTACTTCGAAGAGGAATACGCGGCCGCGAGCCCCTTTGGGCGCATGGTGGCGCCTCAGTCGTTCGCCGTCTGCACGGACACGAGTCACGGAGCAGGGCCGGCGATTCAGGGTGTGATTCCTGGCCAGCATATGATCTTCGGAGGTGACGAGTGGTGGTTCTTTGGGCCGCGCCTCGAGCCGGGCGACGAGGTCACCCACGACCGGATGCTGTTCGATTACAAGGTTGCGGACACGAAGTTCTCCGGGCCGACGATGTTCTCGCGCGGCGACACCACGTACATCAAGCAGACCGGCGAGGTGGTCTGCAAGCAGCGGTCGACCTCCGTGAGATACCTGGCAGAGAACGCGCGGAAGAAGGGGTTCTTCGCCGACCGGGTGCGCAAGGAGTGGACGGAGCAGGAACTCGAAGAGCTCGAGAAGCAGAAGATGGACTACTACCAGAGCTTTCTCGATCTCGCGCACGACAAGCGGCTCTTCGTGAAGGTCGGCGACAAGTTGCCGACCCGGCCCATTGGTCCGCACACGATTGCGAGTTTCACCACCGAGTGGCGTGCCTACATCATGACCGTGTGGGGGGCGTCGCGGAAGGTGGACGCCCTCGAGAATTCGACGCTCGAGGCGGGATGGCTGCCTGAAATGTCACGGGACCTGGAGGCTGCGAAGATCGACCCGGCGTATGGGGACGGTCTCTACCGCGGCCCCTCGCGGGGACACGTTCAAGAGGAGTTCGCTCAGCTGATCGGAATGCCGCGCGAGTATGGTTACGGCGCGTCGATGGGGGCGTGGATCCTCGACTACCTGACGAACTGGGCCGGCGAGTGGGGTTTCGTCGCGTACAGCAATTTCGCCTACCGCAACCCGGCTCTTACCAGCGATGCGACCTTCCTAGACGGGGAGGTCGTCGGCCTGGAAGAGGATCGCAATACCGGCCGGCCCAAGGCGACGGTGAAAGCAACCATGACCAACCAGGACGGCGAGGTCATGGCGAAGGGGAGCGCCGACATCTTGCTGCCGGCACCCTAGGCCGGCGGCTTTACGCCGGTGCGAGTGGGTGGTACATCGGTCCCATGGACGTCAACGATTCCCGCCTGACCCTGCCGCGTTTTCTCGATCAGGTCTCTGACGCCTTCGGCACCCGCGTCGCGATTCATTTCGCTGGGCGAAACACGACCTACGCCGACCTTCGCGAGCAGGTGCGCGAGCTGTCGCGAGCGCTCGTTGGTGCGGGAGTGGTGAAGGGGGCGCGTGTCGCTGTGCACATGGCGAATCGCCCCGAGTGGCTCGTGTCCGCCTACGCGGCCGCGCGGCTCGGTGCCGTCGTCGTTCCGGTCAATACCTTTGCTACTCGCGAGGAACTGCGGCACATCCTGCGCCACGGGGACGTCTCGCTGTTGCTGATGCAGCCGTCGCTCCTGAAGCACGCCTACCTCGACGATCTTCTCGCCGAGGAGCCCGGGATTGCAACCGGCGAGTCCGGCCGGCTCCGCAGCACCGCATTGCCTCAACTCCGACGAGTGGCGTGTCTCGGCCTGGACGCCGGGCGCGGAGGCGTGCAGTCCTGGCCGGAGCTGCTGGCCCTGGGATGTGACGTTCCGGACGCACTCGTAGACGCGGTGGCGGACGAGGTCCACCCCTCCGACGACGGTGTCCTGGTCTACACGTCGGGAACCACTGCGCTTCCCAAGGGCGTGCTCCACACCCAACGCGCCGCGGTGCTCCAGGCCTGGCGTTTTGCGGAGATGCTTCGCTTTGGTCCCGAGGAGCGTGTTTTCACCACCTACCCGTTCTTCTGGACTGCGGGCATCGCCATGTCGATCGGCGGCACCCTCGCCGCGGGCGGTCGCCTGCTGCTCCAGGAGAGCTTCGATCCCGGCGCGGCGCTCGACCTGATCGAATCCGAGCGCGCGACGGCGGTCCATGCCTGGCCCCACCAGCACAAGGCACTTGGCGAGCACCCGACGGCGTCTTCTCGGGAGCTCTCTTCGCTGCGAAAGATCGATGTGTCGTCACCGCTCGCCGCCCTCGCCGGCATCGAAAAGGACGAGTACGGCGCAGGCGCCTCCTACGGACTTTCGGAGACCTTCACCATCGCGAGTGCGATTCCCGCCGACTCCCCGCTCGAGTTGCGGCGCAGCTGCCACGGGGTGCCGCTTCCGGGGATGCACTTCCGGATCGTCGATCCGGAAACGGGTGAACAACTCGGTCCGGACCAGCAGGGCGAGATCGCCGTGAAGGGCTCGAGCTTCATGCGCGGTTACCACAAGGTTCTGCCGGAGAACTACCTCGACGAGGATGGTTTCTTCCGCACCCAGGACGGTGGATCGCTCGATGCCGGGGGGCGGCTCCACTGGACCGGGCGCCTCGGGAACCTCATAAAGACGGGCGGGGCGAATGTCTCACCGGTGGAGATCGAGCGGACGCTGGAAAAGCACTCGGCGGTGAAGGTCGGAATTCCCGTCGGGATCGAACACCCGACGCTCGGCGAGGTTGTCGTGCTCTGCGTCGTTCCGACCGCGGGAGCCCGGGTCGATGCCGAAGAGCTCCGCGGCTTCTTGCGCGAGCGCCTCGCGGTGTACAAGGTGCCACGCCTCGTGCTGGAGTTCAGCACGGACGAACTCTCCTACACCGGAAACGAGAAGGTCCAGGTGGCACCGCTGCGCGAGGCCGCGCGCGCCCGTCTCGAAGAGGCCGGTGTCGAAATCGATGGCTACCGCTATGTGAAGCGGGAGGGTGTCTAGGCAGCGGTCGCATCCGGCAAGCCGTAGATACGGCACACGTTGCCTGCGACGCACCCTCCGAGTCCTTCGCGAGTCACGGTGCGTGGTCGCGGAACTTCTTGGGAAGCCACGTCGTCCAGATGTGCGGCGGCTCGAGCGTGTGAAAGTCGGCATCGATCGAGCGGTCATCGCGCGAGGAGGACTTTCCTCTCGACATTGATTTGACCATGTGTCAGGTTGAAAACTTCTCTCCGCCGCCCGTCGGGGCAGGCGGAGACGGAGGCTTCCCGTGCCGCTGCCCGATTCCATGCGCGCGGCCGTCTACCGCGAGAAGTGTCGTATCGAAGTGGAAGAACGGCCGCTTCCCGTCTTGGGAGCCTACGACGCGCTGCTTCGGGTGAGTCATTGCGGCGTGTGTGGCACCGACCTGCACCTGGTCGTGGAGGGTTGGGGGAAGCCGGGATCGATCGGGGGTCACGAGTACACGGGCGAGGTGGCCGCGCTCGGTGAGCGCGCGGAGGCATTCTCTCTAGGCGACCGGGTCGTCGGAGCTGGCGCACCGGGTTGCGGGAGCTGCGATTACTGCCGCTCTCACCGCCCGGGTCTGTGTGCGCGCCGGGAGGAGTTTGGCGCGGAAGCGTTCCAGGGCGCCTTTGCGGAGTACGTGCGCGTCGATTCCCGGCATCTGCTTCCGGTTCCCGATGCGCTCTCGCTGCGCGACGCGGCGCTGACCGAGCCACTGGCGGTGGCATTGCACGGGGTCACGCTCTCGGGGGTGCGCGGTGCGCAGCGAGCGCTCGTGGTGGGTGCAGGTCCGATCGGTACGCTCACCCTGGCTGCGCTGCGGGCGCGCGGGGTCGAGGTCGTGGTGAGTGAACCGCACCCGCTGCGGCGCAAACTCGCCGAATCTCTCGGGGCCTCGGCGGTGCTGGAGCCGGATGCGTTGGTGCCGCCGGCGATGCCCTTCGACCTCATCGACGCACCTTTCGACACCGTCTTCGAATGCTCGGGAACGCCGGAGGGCTTCGAGGCGGGGCTGGCGCAACTGCGACGCGCGGGAACGCTCGTGATCGTCGGGACCGGGATGCGGCACCCGCGACTCGATCCGAACCGCGTCCTGCTGAACGAGCTCGTCATCACGGGCGCCTACAACTACGACGAGAATGGCTTCGAGGATGCGATCGCCCTGCTCGCAGACGGTGCGCTCCCGGTCGATCGTCTCGTTGAGCCGGTGGATGCGGCGCTCGAGGAACTCGAGGGTGCCATGCTGGATCTGTTCGAGGGGCGGATTGGCGCCAAGGTCCTGGTGGCACCGTCGACATGAGACGTTCGAGAGCGGATTGGCGCCAAGGTCCTGGTGGCACCGTCGACATGAGACGCCGGAGAAGGCCATGAGTGAGCCGATCACCGCGAAGTGCCCGCCGCGTTTCAACTACGCTGCGATGAGCGTTCCGGAAGAGCTTCTCGACCGGAAAGGCCGGGAATCCCCGCTGCGCTTCTATGCGGAAGTCTTCGGCTGGAGCGAAATGCCGACGCTCACCGAGGACGGAAAACACCTGGTGCTGCGCGCCCGCAGCAACGAGCAGTTCGTGTTCCCCGTTGGCGATACCGACCCGATGCGCTGCCCGGCCGCGGACCACTTTGACTCGTCCGCGGGAACCCCGGCAGAACTCGACGAACTCCTCGAGTGGGCCGAAGGGGTCGGCCCAGACAGCCAGTCCGGGAGTTGATCGAAATGGAGTTGCGCGACCGCGTCGTCGTCGTCACCGGCGCGTCATCGGGAATCGGCCGCGAAACGGTCCGAGCCTTTGCCGAGCGGGGTGCGGTTGTCGTCGCCGTCGCCCGGCGCGAGGCGCTGCTTCGCAGCCTCATCGATGAGGTGCGCTCGCTCTCACCGCGCAGCGAGTACCTGGCCGGTGATTTGGGTGAGCGGGCCTTCGCCGAAGGCGTGGTGGAGCGGACCGCGCAGCACCACGGGCGGCTCGACATACTGGTGAACAATGCTGCACTGCCGAAGCACAAACACATCGAACACACGAGTCCCGACGAGGCGCAGCGGGTCCTCGAGGTGAATACACTCGCCTGCGTGTGGATGACGCTCGCGGCCCTGCCCCACATGCGGCGGCGCGGCCAGGGCTGTGTGGTGAACGTCACCTCCGTGGCGGGCGAGATCGTGCCGCCGCGCGAAAGTCTCTACGCCGCGTCGAAGGCGGCGCTCGCGGCCTTCACCGAGGGACTCTGGAGCGACCTGGCGGGCTCCGGGGTGCATGCCGCCCTGGTCGTGCCCGGAGCGATCGATACCGAAATCTGGGAGAAGCTCGACGAGCCGGCCGCTTTTCGGGGCCGCAAGGCGCCGCCACGCATCGTGGCCGACGCGATCGTCGCTTCCGTGCTGAAGCGCCGTCACCGGGTGACGGTGCCGCGCAGTATCGGGGTCTCCGTGGCGCGCTTTCTGCACCTCTTCCTGCCGGGTTTGTTGCGCTTTGGAATGCGCCGCATGGATCCGATGCGCAAGGAGGCTCCCTGATGCTCGCGGGGGTTCGGGTCCTCGACCTGAGCGACGAGTCCGCCTGGCTCGCGGGAAAGATCCTGGCGGAGACCGGTGCGGACGTGGTGAAGGTGGAGCAGCCGGGCGGTGACCCCGGGCGCACGGGTCCCTACCTCGGCGGCGTCGACGACCCGGAGCGCAGTCTCCGCTGGCTCGCGCTCAACACCAGCAAGCGGGGCGTCACCCTCGACTGGCGCACCGCGAACGGTGCCGCGCTGTTGCGGCGGCTCGCGGGAACCGCCGACGTGTTGATCGAGACCGCTGCGCCGGGCACGCTCGAGAAACACGGTATTGGCTGGGAAACCCTCCACCGGGAGAATCCGCGCCTTGTCCACTGCTCGGTCACCCCGTTCGGCCGCACGGGTCCGCGCGCCGCTTGGCGTGCCCACGACCTCGTGGTCGTGGCGATGGGCGGCAATGCCAACATGACCGGGGATGCCGACCGGCCGCCGGTTCGCTGCACGATGCCGACTGCCTATCTCCACGCCGGGCCCGAGGCGGCCGCCGGTATCGGGATGGCCCTGTGGTCTCGAGAGACGACTGGCCGCGGGCAACTCGTCGACGTCTCGTTGCACGAGATCCAGCTCTCGACGCTCGTCACGGGTCCCGGGCAGCAGGCGTACGCCCCCCGCGCCCGGAAACGCAGTGGCGCCGTCATGGTGCGAACGCGCGAGATCTGGCGTGCCAAGGATGGCTGGATCAGTTACGGCCTGCGCGGCGGACCGGCTCGTATCGCCAACCTGGTTGCGACGGTCGAGTTGATGGAGGAGAACGGTATGGCGCCCGAGTGGCTGCGCTCCTACGACTGGTCCGGGTACAACCACAACACGCTGTCGTCCGAAGAAATCGAGCGGTTCGAGGCAGTCTTCGGTGCCTTCTTCGCGACGAAGACCCGGCGCGAGCTCTACGAGCAGGCGCTCGCCCGGCGCATCATGCTGGCACCGTGCAATGACGCCCGCGAGATCTCGGAGCAGCTCCAACTCCGCTCCCGCGGGCTTTTTGTGACGGTCGAATACCCCGAACTCGGGGCGGCGTTCGAGCACCCGGATTTTTTTGCCAAGAACACCGGCCCCCGCATCGGAATCCGCCGCCGGGCACCGCGGGTGGGAGAGCACAACGCCGAGGTCTACGGCGAATTGGGCGTCGACGGGGCCGACCTCGAGGCGCTCGCGGCCGCGGGGGTGGTCTAGGCGTGGCTGTCTTCGAGGGTGTCAAGGTTCTCGAGCTAGGAGCCGGTGCCGCCGGGCCGGTGGCGACGCGCTACTTCGCCGACCACGGAGCGACGGTCGTTCGGATCGAATCGTCCAGACGGCCCGATTTTCTTCGAATCCTCTTCCTCACTCCGGGAAACCCGTTTGGGTTGGACGGCTCCCCCATGTTCGTGCTGATGAATCCCAACAAGAAGAGTGTTGCGGTCGACATGTCGAAACCGGAGGGTGTGGAAGTGGTGCGCCGTCTCGTCGACTGGGCGGACGTGGTCTCCGAGAACTTCTCACCCAAGGCCATGGCGAAGTGGGGCCTCGACTACGAGAGCCTGCGAGAGCGCAAGCCGGACCTCTTGATGGTGTCGAGCTGCCTCTTCGGACAGACGGGACCGCAGCGCATGTACCCGGGCTTCGGTGGCCAGGGCTCCGCGCTTTCGGGTTTCAATCAGATGGCTGGCTGGCCGGACCGAGAAGCCGTGGGTCCCCACGCCACCATTACGGATTCGCTGTCGCCGCGTTACGTGGCGTTCCTGATCGCAGCGGCGCTCCTGCACCGGCGCCGCACGGGTGAGGGACAGTACATCGACGTCTCGCAGATCGAGACCGGGGTCTACAGCCTGTCCGAAATGATGGTGCGCTTCTCCGCGACAGGGGAGGTGATGGAGCGGCGCGGGAACCGCGATGAACGCGGCGTGCCGCACGGCGTCTACCCGTGCCGCGGTGACGACCGCTGGATTGCCATCGCGATCTTCTCGGACCCGGAGTGGCACCTGCTGCGGCGCGCCCTGGGAAACCCGGCGTTTTCCGATGACCCGCGCTTCGATTCTGTGGACGGACGGCGCGCTCACGAGGCTGAACTCGACGCCTGCCTGGGCCGCTGGACCTGCGATCGCGATCCCCACGAGTTGGCGGAGACGTTGCAGGCTGCGGGAATCGAAGCCGGACCCGTCCAGACCTACGAGGACCTGCTCGGCGATCCGCAGCTCGCACATCGTGGACACTTCGAGACGCTGCACCACCCGCATCTCGGCGAGATGCAGTTCGAGAACTACGCGATTCGCCTCTCCGAGTCTCCGCCCAGGCTCGAAGCGCCGGGACCCGACCTGGGCGAGCACACCGAAGAGGTCCTCTGTGATCTGCTCGGGTTCGACGCTTCGGAGGTGCAGCGCCTGGTCGAGGAGGAGGTGCTCGTCTGAGGCATTGACGTGCGGTCAGGCAACGGAGTAGGAGTCTTCGCCCGCGGGGGTCGGCCAGGGGAAGGGATGAAAGAGACGAGACGTGGGGGCGTTGCGCTGCTGCTGGCGGCGGTTCTGGTGCCGTTGGCGGCAACGGCGCATCGTCTCGCTCCCTCGCTTCTCGAAGTGCGGGAAACAGCGCCGGGGCGCATCGCGGTCTTCTGGAAAACCCCGCTCCAGCGGCCGGTGGGAGCTGCGGTCGAGCCGGAGCTGCCCGCGGGGTGTGCGGTCGAGGCTGCCGAGCCGGGTGTAGATGGAACGGCGGCGACCCTTCGCTTCGAGGCCGCTTGCGACGTGGGCCTGATAGGAGCGCGGTTCGGGGTGCGCGGCCTAGCCGAAAGCCGAACCGAAGCGCTGCTGCGTCTGACGCTTCTCGATGGGCGCAGCTATCGGGCCGTGCTGCGCGGCGGCGACGAGGCTTTTGTCGTTCCCGAGCGTCAGCGCGCATTGGATGTCTTCGTCCAGTACCTCGGGCTGGGCTTTCGGCACATCCTCGAGGGCCTCGACCACCTGCTCTTCGTGCTCGGGCTCGTGCTCCTGGTGCCGAGCACGCGGATGCTGGTCTGGACGGTCACGAGCTTTACCGTTGGCCACAGCGTGACGCTTTCGTTGGCTGCGCTGGGCTTTCTGGGTCTGCCGGCGGCGCCCGTCGAGCTGGCAATCGCCGGAACGATCCTTGTGCTGGCCGTGGAGTTGGCCCGGGGCGAGAGGGCGAAACCGTCGCTGTTGCGTCGCGCTCCGTGGGCCGTCGCGGTGGGCTTCGGCTTGCTCCACGGCCTGGGCTTTGCCGGCGCACTTGCCGAGATCGGCCTGCCCCAGGAGGAAATCCCGCTGGCGCTCTTTGCCTTCAACGTCGGGATCGAACTCGGGCAGCTCCTCTTCGTCGCGATCGTGCTCGTCGTGAGGCCGGCCGCCCGGGCTGCGGCGCGCCGAGGCCCAGCGTGGCTCGGCCGGGTTCCCGCCTATGCGATCGGATCGCTCGCCGCCTACTGGTGCTTCGAACGCGCCGCGGGACTGTTCTGACCCACCGGGAAACGGACGCACCCGGGGCTGCGGTAACCTGGACGAGGCGAGATGGCCGTTTCGAAGGAGAAGCCGTGTCCGAGAAGGTGGTGAAGAGCGAAGGCGAGTGGCGGGAGCGGTTGACGTCCGAGCAGTATCAGGTGTGTCGCGAAAAAGGCACGGAGCGCGCCTTCACGGGTCGTTACTGGGATACGAAGGACGCGGGCGTCTATCGCTGCGCGTGTTGCGGAAACGAGCTCTTCCCCTCGGAGACGAAGTTCGATTCCGGAACCGGCTGGCCCAGTTTCTGGAAGCCGATTGCGGACGACCGTGTGCGTACCGAGAGCGATACCAGCCTCGGAACGACGCGCACCGAAGTCGTGTGCGCCCGCTGCGATGCCCACCTCGGCCACGTCTTTCCAGATGGTCCGGCGCCCACCGGTGACCGCTATTGCATGAACTCCTGCGCCCTGGATCTCGAGCGGAAGGATTAGACGGGCTTCCCCATGGGAGCGACTAGGGGCGCGACGCGATCCCGCTCAGGAAGTCGAGTGTGCGCCGGGGAGCTTCGGGGTCGCCTTCGACTGGGAAGAGCACGGCGGTAAAGTCGGTTACGCCGAGGGCGGCGAGGCGCTCCAGCGTCCCGGCCACCCGGGTTTCGTCTCCGATCAAGGCGGCGTCGGCCGCCGACGCGAGGCCGCTTTTCTCGAGGACTCGGCGGTAGGCGGGGAGCTTCGCGCTCCGGGCCAGGAAGGTTTCCGCCGAGGCGCGGCTTTTCGGGTCGTCGCGGGTGATGGCGACGGGCAGGCCGGCCGCCAGCCGCGGCAGGGTGCGGTCGGCGGCGCGTGCACCGGCGTGCAGGGCGGGGAGGGCGTGCTGTTCCACGAATCGCGATCCGGCCAGCCATAGCGCGACGCCGTCGGCTCGCTCGCCGGCGAGGCGGAGCATCGCTGGGCCGAGCGCGGCCAGGAAGACGGCAGGGGGCTGCGGTGCCGGCTCGGGGAGCTGCAGCGCCACCGCGTAGTGCTCGCCGCGGTGCTCCACTCGCTCGCCGTGGAGCAGGGGCCGCAATACATCGAGGTATTCGTGCAAGTGCTGCACCGGCGCGACATGGGAAAGGCCGAGACGCTTTTCCACGACCTCGGCGTGGCTTGCGCCGATCCCCAGCAACAGGCGGCCTCGGGAGGCGTCCTGCACTGTGCGGGCCTGCAGGGCGAGCATCACAGGATGTCGTGGCTGCGCGGGCAGCACCCAGGTTCCCAACTCGATGCGCTCGGTGCGCTGAGCCGCCAGCGCCAGAACTGTCAGCGCATCGGCATCGAAGAGCTGCCCGGTCCACGCCGTGTGCAAGCCGCGGGCCTCGGCCGCGGCGAACTGCGCCAGTGTGTCGTCGAGTGCCGTGGCCGCGAGCGTCGAGACGTATAGACCGATGCGCACGGGCCCATGATAGAGTCGTTTCGGAGCGTGTCGCTTTGGCCTTTTCCGCGTCCCCCCTCTTTGACACCGACAACCTGCTGCGCGTCATGGGCAAGATGAGAGGACTGGGGCGCAACGGGCCGTGGATCGGGCCCGAGCGTGTCCTCTTCGGGTCCGACTATCCGCATGCCGAGGGCCTGGCAGAGCCGCCGGACTACGCGGAAGCTCGCGATGGGCTTTCCGATGACGCGATCGGGCAGATCATGTCCGACAACATGCACCGCATCGCGCGGGGCGAGTTCTAGGTGAGCGCCCTTGGGTAATGTGCGCAGGAGATCGGGGCGCCGGCGGAGACGCAGCCGGCGCCGACCCGTCCGGCGGCTGTTGCTGGGTTCTGCGCTCGTCATGCTGTTCGGGGTTGCGCTGGTTACGGTGGTCCCGCTGGCCTGGCTGGCGACGTACCCCCCGGTGGCGACGGCCTTCATGCTGCGCAGTCATTTCGCCGATCCGGCAAGCGATGAACCCTGCGCCAGCGTTGACTACACCTGGGTCGACTGGGCGCGCATTGCTCCCGATGTGCCACGGGCCGTGGTGTTGGCCGAGGATCAGCGCTTCCTCCAGCACCGGGGTTTCGACTTTCGCTCGATCGAGCGCGCTGTGCGCGAGCACGAGAGCAGTGGCCGTGTGCGGGGCGCGAGCACCCTCACCCAGCAACTCGCCAAGAATCTCTTCCTCTGGCCTGGGCGCAGCTGGCTGCGCAAGGGCGCCGAAGCATGGTATGCGTTCTGGATCGAGCGGGTCTGGTCGAAACGGCGCATTCTCGAGCTCTACCTCAACGTGGCTCAGTTCGGCCCGTGCGTCTTTGGCGTCGAGGCTGCTGCACAGCGTTTTTTCGGTACCGGCGCCGACTCCCTCGATCGCGAGCAGGCGGCCCTGCTGGCCACCGTGCTCCCAAATCCGAAGAAGCTGCGGGCGCACAACCCGGGTCCCTACGCGCGGGAACGCCGCCGGGAGCTTCTCGACTTGATGGACGAGAAGGCCGGCGCACCCTGGCTGCACCGACTCTGAGCGAGCCTTCGGGCTGACCGTATCGGTATTTTTGCGTACCACCCCCGGTCAGGCACCGAAGATTGTCTATTCTCGCTTTGCCTCACCGATTGGGTCGGCGGGGTCGCATCGGATCGAACCGCCCGCCCGGAGATCACAGCGATGAAATCCTTCACCTGGATCTCGGAGTTCAGTCAGCCTCTGATCGCTGACGCCGGTCCGCTCGCCGCGGTGATCGCGCTGGCCACGCTGGCGTACGCCGTCGCCCGCTGGTGGCTCGTGGCGGGAGTGCGCCGGCTGGTGCGCCGCAGCCAGGCCGAGTGGGACGATGCGCTGGTGGATGCGAACGTTTTCGTACGGCTGGCCCACATCGCTCCGGCGCTCGTGATCTATCAGGGCATCGACACGATCGACCGACTGCCGGCAGAATTCGTTGCGGTCGTGCAGCGCGTGGCCCTGGCGGTGATGATCGCGGTGGTCGCGGCGACGGCCAACTCCCTGCTCACGGCCCTCAACGAGGTCTATTCGCGCAATCCGGAGTATCGCCACCGTCCGATCAAGGGCTACGTGCAGTTGATCAAGCTGGCGATCTTCGGCCTCGCAACAGTCGCGGTGCTCTCAACCCTGCTCGACCGCTCGCCGTGGCTCTTCCTCTCCGGGATCGGCGCGATGACGGCGGTATTGATGCTCATTTTCAAGGACACGATCCTGTCGCTGGTCGCAAGCGTCCAGATCGCCAGCAACGACTTGCTCCGCGTGGGGGATTGGGTCGAGATGCCGCAGCTAGGTGCTGACGGCGATGTAATCGACATTGCACTCCACACTGTGAAGATCCAGAACTGGGACAAGACGATTACCAGCGTTCCCACCTATCGCTTCATCGATGAGGGCTTCAAGAATTGGCGCGGCATGTCCCGGTCGGGGGGTCGGCGGATCAAGCGTGCTGTCCATCTAGACGTGTCGTCGATACGCTTCCTCACCCCGGACGAAATAGACGGGTTCGAGCATTGGGAGCTCCTGGGCGATTACATCCGCGAGAAGCGGACGGAGTTGTCGGAATACAACGAAAAGGCAAGTTCATCCGGAGACGTGCGTGCGGCGCTGCGTCAGCTGACCAACGTGGGAACGTTCCGCGCCTACCTCCTCAACTACTTGCGCAGCCACCCCAAGATCCACTCCAGCGGCTACACCCTCATGGTTCGTCAGTTGCCGCCGGGACCCGAGGGACTCCCCATCGAGCTCTACTGCTTCAGTAACGACCAGGTGTGGGTCAGCTACGAGGGGATTCAGGGAGACATCTTTGATCACATCCTGGCGATCCTGCCCGAGTTCGGCCTTCGTGCCTTCCAGCGTCCCGCTGGACGGGACCTGCATGAAGCAGTGCGTGGTCTCCTTGCCGAGACGTAATACGAGTCAGAAAATCTTTTCTCGAAGTCCCGGTGGTTCATTGAGAGGAGGAATCGTGAGTATTTCTGCACGCTGGATCTGGATTTTACTGTTGCCCTTCGTCTTCGTCTCGAGTATGGCGACTGCCGAGGGCGGTGGGCACCATCATTCTGCCAAGTCCTGGCGCGAGCATTGGCACGGACGGCCCGACAGCTTCGCGCCCCTCGGAGTGATAGGTAGTCACATGCACAAGGCCGGGCATTGGATGCTCTCCTACCGGTACGCGCGAATGCGGATGGACGGAAACCGAGATCGAACGAACAATCTCTCCGTCGACGAGGTTCTCGCACTGCCCACGAATTACATGGCTGTTCCGACGAAAATGGACATGGAGATGCACATGTTCGGGGTCATGTACGCGCTCACCGACTGGTTCACCGGGATGTTGATGGTTCCTGTGACGCTGCTCAGCATGGACCACCAGACGAAGATGGGGGCGGATTTCAAGACATCCAACGATGACATCGGTGACCTCAAGCTTTCCGGTCTCATCCGGATCTGGGAAAACGAGCACCATCACGTCCACGCGAACCTCGGTCTGAGTTTTCCGACCGGACCGATTCGTGAAAAGGACACCGCGCTGACTCCAATGGGGCCGTCCCAAATTACCTTGCCCTTCCCGATGCAAACGGGCTCGGGAACCTGGGACGTGTTGCCGGGCGTGACGTACTTGGGCCACACAGACTATTTGTCGTGGGGTGCTCAGGCGATGGGAACGATCCGTCCGGGTCGGAACAGTGCCGGCTGGGCGGCCGGGAACCGGGCAGACGTCACCAGCTGGGTGGCGGTTCCGTTGGCCGACTGGATCAGTGCGTCATTCCGTGGGATGTATCAGTACTGGGGAAATTACCGCGGAGACGAAAGTCGCCCGCCGCTTCCCAGTCAGATCGAGACGGCTGATCCGAAGCTGCGCGGTGGCCGGAGCGTGTCGCTCCTGGGCGGCATCAACTTGTACTTGCCGCTGGGGAAATTCCTCGGTCGAAATCGCTTCTCCGTCGAGGCGGGAGCGCCGGTGTACCAGTGGCTCCACGGGCCGCAGCTCAAGACCAGGTGGCAGGTCACCGTCGGCTGGCAGAAGAGCTTCTAGGTCGGCGTGGCGCCAGACCGAAAGAAACACCGCGACGGAGAGCCCGAATGGCCGAGAATGCGATGACGGAGAAGGAGTTCAGGACTATCCGGCGTTTCACCAAGCTATTCTCCCGGTTGAACAGCGCTGTCTACAAGCTCACCGGTGGACGGGTGATGGGGAAGTTCCACGGGCGACGGGTGATGCTTGTGACCATGACTGGTGCCAAGACCGGGAAGCCGCGGACGATTCCGCTGATGCACGTGCCCTACGAGGAGGGCGTGATCGTTGTCGGTTCCCAGGGTGGCGCACCGAAGTCGCCCGTCTGGGTGAAGAACCTCCTCGCGAATCCGGACGTCGTCGTCCAATGCGAAAGCAAGAAGATGAAACTGCGGGCCCGGCAGGTTGACGACGCGGAGAAGGCCAGGCTCTGGCCGATCTGCGTTCAGCACTACCGCGAGTACGACGACTACCAGAGGCGAACGGACCGGAACATCCCCGTCTTCGTGTGTGAGCCGGTGTGAAATCGGAAGAATCGATCTTCGAACTCCTGAATCCGGAAGTCGTCTCCAAGGAAGAAGGCCGGGTCGCGATGCGTTTTCCCGTGCAGCAGCGGACCACGATTCCGGGGGGACAGGTCCAGGGAGGCATCGTGTGCTCGATGCTCGATATGGCGATGGCATTCGCCAAAGACGGAGGGCTTTCCACGGCATCGATCCAGGTGGAGTTGCTGCGGCCGGCGACGGGGGCCTACCTCGACGTGGTAGGTCAGGTGACGCAGAGTGGCCGTCGGATCATTTTTGCCGAAGCCGAGATGCGCGATGACCAGGGGCGCATGGTGGCCCGTGGACGCCAGACTGCGGTTCCCCTGCCCGACCGGGGTTTTTCTCAGTCGTGAAGGACTCCGGGAGCGGGGCCTGGTAGGGCGGCTGTCCAGGGAACCCACGTTCCCGCCCTTCCGTCGGGTTCGCGTATGCTTGCGTCGAAGCACACACGAAGATCGGAGAGCCTCGAAATGATCGGTTACGTGACGATAGGAACCCGGGACATGGAGAAAGCCAAGGCGTTCTGGGCGGGCTTGTTGGAGCCGCTGGGGGCCAGTGTGCTCATGGATCTCGGCCGGATCGCGTTCATCGGCCAGGAGATGGGTCAGCCGATGCTGGCGGTCTGTACGCCCCACAACGAGTTGGCCCCGGACCACGGAAACGGAAATATGCTGGCCTTCCCGGCGGGCTCACGCGAGAAGGTTGACGAACTCTACGCCCGCGCACTCGAACTCGGTGCGACCGACGAAGGCCCGCCGGGCGAACGGATGCCCGTCTTCTACGGTGGCTATTTCCGCGATCCGGACGGCAACAAAGCCGTGTTCTTCCAGATGGGATGACCGGCGTTCCAGCCATTTGCAGACGACGAGTTCGATGTTTTTTTCAGGTCCGGCGGAAGCCCGTCGATCATGAAGGGGGCAGTGTGTCCGGCGACCCATCAGCGCGAGACCACACCGCGCAGTCCGCCTGAGATCAACGCGGATACCTGGGTGAGGACCCTCGGCAACGTGAAGCCGCCGGGCGAGGCGAGATAGCGGGGCTCCCACTCGGGATCGAACTTCGCCTTGTACTGGCGCAGGCCCTGGAAGTTGTAGAAGTGCTCACCGTGCTCGTAGAGGAGGCTTCCCATGCGATTCCAGAGCGGTGCCAGTCGGTTTTCCGGAAGCCCCGAAAGTGGCGCCATGCCCAGGCCGAACCAGCGGAAGCCCTGCTCCTTGCCGTGGAGTATCAGCTGGGTGAAGAGGTATTCCATCACCGAAGTGGGCGCGGTTTCGGGGTCGTAACGCATGAGGTCTGGCGCGATCTCGCCCCGATCTCCGCCAAGCCACAAGTTTGCAAAGGCAACCGGCTGTCCGTTCTGGCGGACGACGGCGAGCGGGAGTCGAGAAATGTAGTCGGGGCTGAACGCGCCGAGGGAGAACCCCTTCTCGCGTGTGCCCTTTTCCCGAAGCCAGGCGTTCGAGATGGTCTCGAGTCTGCCGAGCAGTGGCGCCACGCCTTCGGGTGGAACCACCTCGAAGGAGCAGCCCTCCCGCTCGCAGCGGCTCAGGGTGTGGCGCATGCTCTTGCGCCTCGAGCCCTCCAGGGAGAAATTCTCGAGGCGTACCCGGGCGTTCTCCCCCAGCTTGTGAAGGGAGAGCCCGAGGTCGAGATAGGTGGGCAGATCTTCGGCACTCACCTCGTAGAAGACCGGCCAGCCCCCATGCTGGTCCGACAACTCCCGAAAACGCCAGGCGAGTTTCTGGCGCTGTTCCGGTCGACCGATCGGATCGCCCATCGCCACCCAGGAGCGTTCGGAGACGCCGTACATCAGCATTGCGCCGTCATCGTCATCGAAGAGGAGACCCTTGTCTCCCAAGAGCGCCAAGAAGGCATCGGAGCGCGGTGCCCGCGCGGCGATGCGTGTCGCGCGGGCCAGATCCTCGGGGCTTGCCGGCGCGGGGAGGGCTGGCTGAGGTCGCGTGAGTCGCCAGGCCGCGTAGCTGGCGAGTGTCAGGAACACGAGCCCGCCCGCGCGCAGGGTCCGGGAGGCATGACCGTCCCACGTCCACTGCGTCCAGAGGCTGTGCGCGTAGTCGACGTGTCCATTCGCCCAGAGGCCGAGCCAAATGGCTCCCGCGAAGCCCACGGCGACGAGGCCTGTCCACTCTCCGGTAAGCGTCGCCGAAAAGAGCGCGGTGCGCCGGTAGAAGTAGCTGCGGCACGGCAGCAGGGAGAGGAAGAGCGCGGCGAGCGCTGCGGCCAGGAGCAGGTGCGCGCCGTGGAGAAGCGACGTGGCGAAGCCGATACCGACCAGCGCGAGGGTCGCCGACCAGGTGGCGTCGATCCGTCGCTGAATGCCCCGGGCCAGGAAGACGAGTCCGAGTCCGGCCGCCACGCTCAACAAGTGGGAGATCTCGACGATCGGCAGGGAAACGATTGGGCGCAGGGTCCGGACGTGCCACGTTGCCGCGGGTGCCGCGCCGGCCAGCACGAGCAGCAGACCCGCGACCAGAACGCCCAGGGCGAGCACCCTCGGGACGACCGCCGGGCCCACGGTCGCCGCGAACGAGCGGACCCGATCCAGTGATGCACGTCGCTGCAGCGCTTCGACGGCCCCGAGCAGACCCACCGCGACGAAGATCGGCAGAAGGTAGTAGATGATCCGGAACGCAATCAGCGGTCCGAGCACCGCGCCAGCCGAGAGGTAGGGCGCCAGCAGCGCGATGCACACACCCTCGAAGACGCCGAGCCCGGCGGGCACCGTGGAGGCCAGACCCAGAATCTGGGCGGCCATGAAGATCGTGACGAACGTTGGAAACTCGAGACCCGGGGCCGCGGGGAGCAGCAGCCACAAGACCGACGAGGCGGCCATCCAGTCGGCGCCCGCGACGATCACCTGTGCGCACGTCATGGTGGGGCGCGGCACGGCGATGGGTACGTCGCGGATGGTGATGGGCCTTCGGTGGAGGAGCGAGAAGCCGAGGTAGCCCGCGAGACCCGCGAGCAGCAGCACGCCGACTGGTCGCGTCGAGTCGATGGGGAGGTGCAGCGTGTCGGGAATCGCGAGGGGTGCCACCGTGAGCAGTGCGCCGCCCACGCCGAGTAAACCCAGCCAGAAGGTCAGCGTGGTGAAGGCCATGATGGCGCTCACCTCCACAACCGTCAGTCCCCAGAGCGAGTAGAGCCGGTAACGGATGGCACCCGAGCCGAATACGCTCAGCCCCAGGTCCATGCTGAACACGTACGCAATGAAGGAAGTCAGGGCGACGCGCGGGTACGGGATGCGTTTGCAGATGTAGCGCAGCGCCAGTCCATCGAAGCCGGTGAGGATCGTGTACGACAGGGCGGTGAGAGCGAGCGCCAGGGCCAACGTGGACGCGGGGATTGCGTGTAGCCGCTGGCTGACCTCCGCGAGCGTGTGCTCGTGGAGTTGCCGATCCAGGACGTAGAGCGCCACCCCGAACAGCGCGACGCCGAGCAGCGGTCGCAGCCATCGGAGCGGGCCGGTCGTGTTCGGACTCGTGCCCGCGTCAGCCACGCTCAACTCGATACCCGAATCGGTGCCGCATCGCCGCCCAGCCCCCCGAAGTGGGACCGGCGCCAAGTAGCACAGGACACACGGGGTGGGTTATTTTTCTGATGGACCGTCAGATTCCGAGAGGTCGGATGTCCGAGACGTGCAAACCCGTGGGAGGCTTCCCTTTTTCCGCTGATTCGAAAGGGGGATTCCGGGCGGTTCGGGGCGATCCGGAGAAGCTCCGGGGTGTGGGTGCGGCGAGCGTCCGGGATCCGGGAAAGCAGTTCGCTGGGGGCCGGTTGAACACGGCGGGTGTGCTCGAGCGGATCGTCTGGAGCGAGGAGTACGCCGGGGCCTGGGGGCCTGATCTGACCATGCCCGCGGCCGGAACGTCGCTCGTGGGGTCCTGCGCGCTGCTTGTGGCGGGAGTTCCGTTGAGTGCCCAGGGCGGGTACTGGAGCCACGAACTGCTCTGGTCCCGCGCCGGGACGATCTGTGCCGGAACGTCGGAGGTGCAACGCAGCCTCATCGCCGAGGGCGTGCTGCGGATGCCGCGGGACTGAGGGGGACGGCTGGTGAAGTCCGGGGAGACGCGAACGGTCGACCAGAACGGACGGATCCTCGGCCCGCGCGCACTCCAGACGCGCAACCGGCTCCTCGACGCGACCCGTGAGCTGCTCTCGGAAAGGAGCGTTCGCGATATCTCGGTGGTCGAGATCGCCCGCATGGCAGAAACGTCGCCGGCCACGTTCTACCAGTACTTCAGGGACGTGAGCGATGTGACACTCCAATTGGCCGAGGCCGCCGCCGGTGAGATGCCGGGCGTGCTCGCCCACATCGACGGAAGTTGGCGTGGGAAGCGCGGGCTCGAGACAGCGCGCAATGTGGTGCGGGGCTTTGTCGACCACTGGGACGCGCACCGCTCGGTGCTGTTGGTGCGAAATCTCTTCGCCGACGAGGGCGATCGCCACTTCGCGAGAGTTCGCCGGCGCTCTCTCTCGCCCCTGATCGAGCGATTGGCGGCAAAGATCCGCGAGAACCAGGAGCGGGGGCGCATCCCGACCGATCTGCACCCGGCCGCGGCGGCCGCCGCGATGGCAAGCATCCTGGAGCGGCTCGCCGCCTACCACCGCGAGATCGAGTACTTCGGTGCGGGACGCGAAGAGCTGATCGAGAGCTGTGCGCGGATCCTCTACCAGACGGTGACGGGGCGCGCTGCGTCGTCCTGAGAACCGCCCTTCCCAGGCCCGGTCGCACCGGAATGTGACATTGGTCACAAAGAGTGGTGCCGGGATTGGCGATGAGGGGCGGGGTGTATGGCACGTACCGAACAGTTGGCGAAAGCGTGTGCCGGCAGGCGCGCGGATCTCCTTCCGCGGCTTCCCCTTGCGCGCGGCATCTCGCGCTGACCTGCGTCTTTGTTGCCTTTTTCTGCGCCGGGAGTGCGTCGGCGCGAGATTTGTTCACCACCGCGACCTCGGTAGGCGGGGGATTGGTGAAGACGCTCAGCGCGAAGGAGGCTCGCAGTGTTCTGGACTGGTTCGACGCTGCGATACCCCAGCAGATCCAATCCGGTTGCGATGCTGCTCGGACGGTGGCTGCGATGCTCGAACCGCACGGCATCTCCACTGCGGCCGCTTTCAAAGCGTGGCTCGAAGGAAGCTACGGGGCCGCAGCGGATTCCACAGCCCCCCGGACCTTCCAGGCCCGGGTCGCCGAATTGCCGGTGGATTCTGTCGCCGGCGAAGGTTATACCCGAGCCGACCGCTTCGACGTCTACGCCATCAGCGCTCCCATTGATCCCCAATATGATCCTGGCGATAGATTCACGGTGCTGATGGATCTGCCCTTTGCATTCACGTCCGCCGACAGCACCTGGTCGGGCACGGGACCGGGAGGGCTGGGGCTTCGGATCGCTCCGACCTCCTGGTGGCAGATCACGCCGACTGCGCGCGTTGGCGGTGCGGGCTCTGCGGACGCCGGGGCGCTCCAATCGGGCAGCCTGACCAGCGAGATACGCGTTCCCCTCGGGCCGTTGGCGATCGGTGTGGGAAATACGGGCGGTATCGCGAAGTCGATCGATGGCGTCGAGCTTTCGGGCTACGAGATCGAATACAAGATTGCGAACCCGATGGTGCGAAACGGATTGTGGCTCGAGGGTTCGTTTGGCTCCGATTCCATGGGATCCAGCATCGGCTGGCGCGTGGGTGCAAGCGACGTGCGCTTCTTCGGCGACGACTTCTACACGGACAACTACCAGGAGGTGATCACCGCCTTTGCCTACGGTGGTTTCCCGCTCCCGGGCCTACAGGTCGAATTGGCCTACCGGGCCGGCCGTCACACCCGCGGCGTGAACGCGCGGCTGGGACTGCGCTTCTAGGGCTTGCCGCGCAACCGCGCGAGGAGCACGTCCGACGCAGCCTCGTCGATGTAGAGCCGCGTAATGCCCACACCGGCTCCGAAACGGTCGAAGCAGACTTTGCTGGTGTTGTCGCAGGTGACGTGCTGGCCGTAGCGGAGGATCTGAGCGCTCCGTTTCTCGAGAAGTTTTCCGGCTTTGGATCCGAAATATTTCTCCGTCAGATCGTAGTTTACGCCTTTGACGCCGTAGCAGGTGGTGACGAGCGTGTCGCAGCTCTCCGTCGGCTTCGGCTTGAAGATGGGGTCGTACGGATAATTCTGGGCCGCCATAGAGGGGGCGAGTGCATCGGCCGCGCCATTCCCGAAGAAGAGCCGCGTGAGCCCGACGCTCGGTCCGCCGCGCCAGTTGCAGACCTTCTTGCCGCGGTTGCAGACCACGCCGCGGGCCGGTTCGAAGACATCGGTCTTCTCGGGAGCCGGTGCGGCGGCGGATTCCGCCGGCGCACCGGCGCTCTGGCACCCCGCGAGGGCCAGCGCGGCGAGGAGAAGCAGAATTACGGCAGAGTGAGATCGCATGGGGTCTCCTGACTCGAGGCGGTGATCATATCACCGCACCGACGGCTTGGAGTCCGGCAGCAGGTAGCCGGCGGCCAGCTCCCGGTAGCCGGCGACCCCGGCCTCGCACCACGCGGCGTCGCGGCCGAGTTCGGCGGCGAGCAGGGCGGTCGCTCGCGGTGCGGCGTCCATCGAGGCGCGCGCGTCCAGCAGCAGACTGCGGGTGCGGCGGGCGAGTACGTCTTCGGGCGTGCGGGCCATTTCGTGGCGCACCGCATACACCACGTGCGAGCCCCGGTAGGGAAGACGCGGGTCGAGGGGCTCTGCCAGGGCGGGGTCCTCCTCCTCGAGCGCGCGCAGTTCGCCGAATTCGCTTCCGTAGGGTTGCAGCGTGCTCTCTTCGGGGAAGTCCGGATGCGTGCGCTCCATCCAGCCGTGGATCGGCAGGGCTTTCGTGGGGCACGGGCGCGCGCCGAGGCCGCCGACCTCGAGCGCGTCATTTACTGCGTCCTGGGCCATCCTGCGGTAAGTCGTCCATTTCCCGCCGACGATCGTCACCAGGCCTGAAGCGCTCACGAGCACCGCATGCTCACGCGAGATTTTCTTCGTCTCTTCGCCGCCCCCGTCGGGTTGGACCAGTGGGCGCAATCCGGCGAAGACCGAAAGCACGTCCTCCCGACGCGGGTCGTGGTCGAGGTAGCGTCCGGCGTTCTCGAGGATGAAATCCACCTCCTCGGGAAGTGCTCGGGGCTCGGCGCTCGGCTCGGGTATCGGTGTGTCCGTCGTTCCGACGAGCACGCGGTCGTGCCACGGGATCACGAAGAGGACCCGCCCGTCGTCGGTCCGGGGCACCATGATCGCGCTGTCGCTCGGCTGGAAGGAGCGGCCGAGCACCAGGTGGACTCCCTGGCTCGGCAGCGTTGTCGCCGAGGCGCCGGGTTCGTCGAGGTGCCGGATTCTGTCGGCGAAGACACCCGTGGCGTTGATCACGACCTTCGCGTCGATCCGCAATTCGCGGCCGGTCTCCTCGTCTACGGCCGCCACTCCGGTGACTTGACCGCTCTGCTTCACGAGGTCGACCACGCGGACGTGGTTTGCCACCACGGCGCGCTGATCCACCGCCGTTCGGGCCAGCGCCAGGGCCATGCGCGCGTCGTCGAATTGGGCGTCGTGATACCGGACGCCGCCGATCAGCTCGTCGGGCTCGACGTTTGGGATCTCGGCCAGGGTCTCGTTGCGACCGAGGATGCGGCTGGGTGCGATTTGTCTGTCGCGTGCCAGGGCGTCGTACATCTTGAGGCCCACCCCGTAGAAGGGCCCGTCCCACCACCTGTAGCGGGGCACCACGAAAGCCAGGTCCTTCACCAGGTGAGGTGCGTTGCGGCACAGGATGCCTCGCTCGCGCAGCGCTTCGAGGACCAGCGCGATGTTTCCCTGCTGGAGGTAGCGGACGCCACCGTGTACGAGCTTCGTGCTACGGCTGGAGGTTCCCTTGGCGAAGTCGTGTGCTTCGAGCAGCGCCGTGCGGCAGCCGCGGCTCGCGGCGTCGACTGCGCAGCCGAGGCCGGTGGCGCCTCCGCCGATCACCAACACCTCGAACGGTTCGTGCGCCGAGAGGCGGTCGATCATCTCGTCGCGCTTCACGCCGAGGAGCGTAGGGCTTCGGGCTCCGGAATCCGAGCCGGGCGACGGACGAGCGGCAATCTCCACCGTGCGGCACGAACTCGGCCCCAATTATCTGACATACCGTCAGGTTTGGAGGCCCCGTGGGCCTCGAAGACACGCTCATGGTCAGCGTCGATGGCCGAAGAGGCGCGGCGGGTCGGGAAGGAGGGATGCCACGTGGTGAGCTTCGCCGAAAACCCGGAGAAGGTGATGCCGGGACCTCCCAGCCTGCACAACCGACCTGAGGACTGAGTGCGCGCCCACGTGCGGGTGCCAATCCGAGCGCCGGCTCAGTTGCGGGTATGCTCGAGGCGTGCGAGCAAACTCGATGTGTCCCAGCGCCGCCCGCCCAGCGCCTCCACCTCCGCGTAGAATGCATCCACGAGCGCGGCCAGGGGCAGTTGCGCACCGTTGCGGCGCGCCTCGTCCAGGGCGAGGCCCAGGTCCTTGCGCATCCACTCGACGGCGAAGCCGAAGTCGTAGCGGCCCTCGAGCATCGTCGCGTGCCGGTTGTCCAGTTGCCACGACTGCGCGGCACCCTTCGCGATCACCTCGATCACTGCTGCCGTGTCGAGGCCTGCCCGTTTCGCGAAGTGGATCCCCTCGGCGAGGCCCTCGACGACGCCGGCGATGCAGATCTGGTTCACCATCTTTGCGAGCTGCCCACTGCCGGCGGGTCCGATCCGCTTTACCATGCGTGCGTAACTTTCCATGGCCGGAAGCGCCGCGGTGAAGGCCGACTCCTCGCCGCCCACCATGACGGTCAGCACGCCTTGCTCGGCGCCCGATTGACCGCCCGAGACCGGCGCGTCGAGGAAACCGGCACCGCGCGCCCGCGCAGCTTCGTCGAGTTCGCGGGCTAATGCGGCTGAATCCGTGGTGTGGTCGACGAATACCGCTCCCCGCCCGAGGGACTCGAAGGCACCGCCGTCTTCGAGGGTCACTGCGCGCACGTCGTCGTCGGCGCCGACGCAGGCGAAGACGAGTTCGGCATCGCGTGCCGCTTCGGCGGGCGAGTTCGCCCGAGCGCCGCCGTGGGTCTCCACCCACTTCGCGGCGCGTGACACCGTGCGGTTGTACACCGTTACGCTGTGTCCAGCTCGCGCCAGGTGTGCCGCCATGGGCCCCCCCATCACGCCGAGCCCCAGAAAAGCGACCCGCTGGCTCACGTATCGTCCCCTGTCTCCAGCGTGTTCGAGAAGTCCGGTGACTTCAGGAACATGGCGGTCTGGTCCCCGAAGTACACGATTTTCCCACGCTGGCGGAACTCGAATTCGAGGCGAAGCACGATCCGGCGCTCGCCGACCCGCACGCGTGTCTCGCGGCTCGTGAGTTCGAGCGGCGGGCCCAGCCGCGCGAGTTTCTTGAAGTCGGCCCGGTGGATGCGGTTGCCGAACCCGGTCCAGCCCTCTTTCCAGCGGACACCGTAGAAGAGCCAGACGTGAAGGCAGCCGAGGCTTCCCGTGATCGCAATGAGGTCTGCGCCTGCGACGTGCGGCGGGTGATGGACGCCGTTGCGCTGGAACTGCGCGTAGGGAAACGGACGTGTCGTGTCGAGTTGGGCGCGCAGAAGCTTCTCGTCGGGACGGACCTCGGTGACCCGGTCGACGAGAAAGGCTTCCTCCCGATACAGGAAGCTCTCGCGAAAGCGGGCGAGATCCTCGATGTCCGGTGTGTTCACGGGCTGTGGTTCTCGGGGGCAGGCGTATTCACACCTGAGATTCTAGCCCCCCCCTCCCGGCGGGTGCGCCGCTGGATGCTGCGGAAAACAACGAGAAATTCCTAAGTAAAATCAAGCATTTTGAAGCTCAGGCTGATTTTTTCGACCTCCCTGTAAAGCCCGGCTGGTGTCGCGCCGATAGGAGCCGCCAGGAGGGCAGGGAAATGAAGCCTCGCATGCACTGCGCGGACTGCCGCGCCACCGGACTGGCCGACACGGTGGTAGAGGGTTCGGACTGGATCGAGATGGCGAGTTGGCTGCTCGGTGGGTTTCCCGGCTGGCTCTATTGCGCTTGGCGGCACCAGCTGCGCATCAAGGTGTGCAGTGCCTGCGGCAGCGGTGCGCTGCTGAGAGAGTCGCGTGCCCAGGCCCGGCTCCATCCGCCCCAGGCGCCGCCCTCTTCCGGATTTTCGGTAGCCAATCGCTCGGGTCCCTCGCACTGGCCGCGGGGATTGCGCGAGCCGCGGCAGCGCCTGCGACGTGGCGGGGTCTGGCTCGCGGCCTGGGTCCTGGTGGCGGTTGGCCTGCCCACTGCGGGAGGGCTTCTGGCCGCGGCGTTGCTGGGTCACGAGACCACCCGGGAACTCCGGCAGCGTTTCGGTGCCGGCCGCTGCCGCGCCTGGGATATGCAGGGTCGACGGCTGCACATCGAGATCGTCTGAAGCTGGGACGTCTCCGAGGTTGCGCGACGCCTGCAATGGCCACTTCACGTCCGGCCAGGTCGCCTCCCTGTCTGATTTTTGCCCGGCGCCGCCAAGGTCGGTCCTCAAGACCTGGTCGGAGGCTGGTTCTGCCCTCGGCTCAAGATGAGTGCGCTATCCCGAGGCTCCAAATTCCTCTGGCTTGCAGTGACTTTGCTCCTGAGCGTGAGCCGAGGGATGGTCACGGGGAGTCACCAATCCCGGGTCAGGTTGCTCCAGGGGTTGGGCCACGTGCTCTGTGCGCCGCTGTGGTGGTCGTTCCCACTGTGATTCGTATCAGCAGATGCGTCAGTAAAATCGGCGTGAGCCTGAAGATACCCCCCGAAATCGGTGTGAGCAGCGTCCCCTCCATGGTTGGGCATGTCGTCCACAGCACGACCACGCAGGCGAGAAGAGCCGGGATGGTTGCATCCGCGCGAAAGAGCGTCTCGTGGAGAGTCCGGAACAAGGTTCCAATGAAGAGCATTCCGATGATGACCCCTGCGAGTCCGAAGTTGAAATAGAGTTCACCAATCCACCCGGGTCCGGTGCTCGATATGATATGAGGCCCGCCCCCGTAGTTGGCTGTCACCCATCCACCAATCCTGAACTCCGGCTTCCCCTCCCAGAGAATTCGGGGGATGAACGAGATGGGAATGTAGCCGAGGCTCCACCCGCCTTGGTACGGAACGACGGACGGCGTGTCGCGAACGATTAGGCTGGTGATACCCAACATGTCGAGGCGGGCGCCCGTCGAGAGCAGGCCTTGCATGAAGTAATTGCTGATTTCACTCCCCCCGGCAAAGGAAGAGAGCAGGCCGATCACCTTCCCGGGGTTGAGGACCCATTGGACCAGAGTCAGCGATCCGCGTCACGACACTTCGCGCCAGAACTGGGCAATCGGATAGAGCGCGATCAGCGCGAACGCACCGCCCAGCACCCAGGCGGCACGGATCCGGCGCTCGATCACGATGTGCGATATGACGATCGCGACTAGCGGCGAGAGTGCAAAACTCTTGGAACCCGTCATGAACCCGAATACCATGGTGACGGGAACGAGTACCCACATCAGAAGCCGCGCGGGCTGCGACCGGTAGCGCAAGTTGATGATTGTCAACAGGGAAATACCGAACCACATCGAGGCGCTGATGGCTCCCAAAACGCCACTGCCCAGTCGGCGTGGAATCAGACCGGAGATGCCGCCCAAACCTACTGTCCAGCCGAGAAAGATCATCACGATGGCGACGAAGAGCGCGGTCCCGTGTTGCCACTCCGCTGTCGGGGTCGGGAGCAGATTGCCGATGAAACGGCCGATGGGGTAGACGTATCCGGCAAAGATGCAGACGAGAGCGAGGAGGATGACTTGCTGAGCCGCCAGGATGTCGCGCGGAGCGATATTGACCAGGCGCATGTGCCCTTCTGCGAGCGGATCTCCGAGGAAATACTGGGTGAGAAGCGGGAATGCGTAGAAACAGGCGAAGGAGATCGAGAACACCATCAGCAACACGTGGCGTCGTGCATGTGGGAGACTGTGGTTGAAGACCATGGGAACCAGCGCCACCAGAGCGGTCGTGACCGCGAGGGTGACCATCAGTATCTCGGTCGGAGAGACCTGGGCCAGCGCCGCCGATAGAATTGCGATGAGCCCCCCGAATACGGCCAGGCCGTAGAGGAGGATGGCCTCGAGTGTGCGCTGTTCCGCCGGTTTCTGGTCTGTGGAGGCGAAGTCTGCGTCCGTGGGCGGCAGCGACGCACTCACGGGGCGATCTCGCTCACACTGCGCGGGCTGCCGCTGGTGGGAGCGGTCTGCGGCGTGATGGGCGGAAGAGGTTCGACCGCGGCGAGGAACGAGTCGTGCGAGCTATTCAAGGCCTTGCGTCCCGTCTTCGACAGGGGCACGCACGTCGTCGTTGGCCCGTCTCCGCGGTCGAAGCCACGCAATCCCGCCCCCGGGGCGAGGATAGGCCGGTGTTCATACTTTCGCACTCCGAACGAGTGCCAAATCCGAGGCCTTCTAGCGCCTTTACCAGGTCCCACGGCCGGCAGTTCGGTAGCGAGTTCACGGTCGAGAAGGAAGAGAGAATGAATGGGTTGAGGTCGAAGCGATCACTGTGGCGGTCGCGCACCCATTCAGTTGGAGGCCTCGTTCGGAGGAGCATCGCCGAAGGCCCTGCCGAAGATCCGACGCGGGTTTCGATTCATCGGAATGCAGAATCCGTACGTTGACGCTGTGTCAGATCCTCCCGTAGGCTTCCCGGCCATGGCAGAGAAACCGTTTCGCCTGTTGCCCCGTGTCACCGATCGCAACCGGCACTTCTGGCAGGGCGGCAAGGAGGGGCGACTTCAGTTCTTGCGCTGCCGGGCCTGCGCGACCTGGGTCCACCCGCCCCAGCCCGTTTGTCCGGAGTGCCTGGGAAAGGATCTCGTGCCCGAACCCGTTTCCGGCCGCGCGCAGGTGCTCACCTTCACGCTCAATCACCAGCCCTGGGTGCCGGCGCCGGACCATCCCTATTGCATCGCAATCGTCGAAATCGAGGAGCAGGAGGGTCTGCGGCTCATGACGAATGTCGTGCACTGCGCGCCCGAAGAGGTTGCGATCGGCATGCCGGTGCGCGTCGTCTTCGAGGAGCAGGAGGATGTCTGGTTCCCGCTCTTCGAACCGGATGAGGATCGCGCGTGAACGAGATCCTCGAACGCCGCGCCTGTGTCACCGGGATCGGCCAGTCCGACGTGGGCCGCCGCCTCGGACGGGACCCGCTCGAACTCACTCTCGATGCATGTCTCGCGGCGATCGAGGACGCGGGGCTCGAGCGGGACGACATCGACGGCCTTGCCACTTATCCGGGCATCATGATCGGCAACCCGGGCTTCACCGGTGCGGGCATCACGGAGGTGCACGATGCCCTGCGCTTGAAGCTCGATTGGTTCACAGGTGGACCGGAGCTTCCGGGGCAACTCGGCTCGGTGATCGACGCGTGTCTCGCGGTGGCGTGCGGTCTCGCGCGGCACGTCCTGTGCTTCCGCTCGGTCTGGGAGTCGACGGCCCAGGGCGAGGGTGGACGTGCGGGTATCGGGCTAGACGGGATCGGCAAGGGTGGGAGTGGGAAGCGGCCGCGCACTGGTGGCGGGATGATGGAGTTTACGCTCCCTTTCCGGTCGTATTCGGCGGCGAATTGGATCGCGATGTACGCGCAGCGTCACTTCCACGAGTTTGGGACGACCCGGGAGCAACTGGCACAGATCGCGCTCAACGCGCGCCGGAACGCCGAGGTGAACCCGAATGCGATTTACCGCGAGCCGATGACGCTCGACGACTATCTCGCCGCACGTCTGATTTCGACCCCTTTCTGTCTCTACGACTGCGACGTCCCCGTCGATGGAGCGACAGCGATGATCGTCTCCCACGTCGATGCGGCCCGGGACTGTCGCAAGCCGCGGCTCCGTGTCGAATCGGTCGGGTCCGCGCTGCGCGGCCGGCCCTCGTGGGACCAGTTCGACGACCTGACAACCATGGCATTGCGCGACGCCAGCGCGATGCTTTGGGAGCGCACCGAACTGACCCCGGCGGACGTCGACGTCGCCGAGCTTTACGATGGATTCAGCTTCATCGCGATGGCGTGGCTCGAGGCTCTCGGCTTCTGCGGCAAGGGGGAGGGCGGCCCTTTTGTGGAGGGCGGCACGCGCATAGCGCGCGACGGAGAGATCCCGCTTAACACCCACGGAGGTCAGCTCTCGGCCGGGCGCCTGCACGGCTACGGCTTTCTCCACGAGGCCTGCGTGCAGCTCTGGGGAGAGGGCGGTGAACGCCAGGTGGCTGGCGATCCCCGAGTTGGCGTAGCGGCCGCGGGCGGGGGTCCGCTCGGCGGTTGCCTGCTGCTGGTCCGGGACTGAGCGGGTGAAGGCGCTCGTATACGAGAACGCGCTGCCGAGACTCGCGGTGACGAAGTTCCTTTCTCTGCTCTCGAGGCGCGCCTTCGTAGGGCCCTTTTCGCCGATCCAGCTGCGGAGCCTTCCCGCACCGGAGCTTCCGGCGCCCGATTGGGTGACGCTGCGAACCCGCCTCTGCGGACTGTGCGGAAGCGACTACAAGCAGGTCTTCATGAACGGCGGCTTCGACAATCCAATGACTGCGGTGATTTCTTTCCCGCAGGTGCTCGGTCACGAGGTGGTGGCGACCGTGGAGCGGATTGGACCGGCGGTGAGCCGGCTTCGCCCGGGGCAGCGCGTGTTACTCAACCCCTGGCTCTCCTGCGCTGTGCGCGGTCTTCCACTGTGCGAGTGGTGCGAACGGGGCGAACTCGCCCAGTGTCGGAACTTCACCGGGGGCGCCCTTGCGCCGGGTATTCACCACGGGAATTCGAGTCAGGCCACCGGCGGCTTCGCCGAGTTGCTCCCGGCCCACGAATCCCAATGCTTCCCGATTCCAGATGCAGTGAGCGACGGCGAGGCCGTGCTCGGCGACCCGTTTGCGGTGTCGCTCCACGCCGTACTCCACTGGCCGCCGCCCGAAGACGGCGTTGCCCTCGTCTACGGCTGCGGAACGCTGGGCCTGCTCGCCATCTCCATCCTGCGGCTGCTGCACCCGGGGGTGCGGGTGTTCGCCGTCGCCCGCTACCCGCACCAGGCACGGCTCGCGCTGGCCTTCGGTGCCGCTGCGACGCTTCCACACCGGCCGACACGGACCCTGGTCGAGGCGGTTGCGAGCGTTCTCGACGTGGATCTCCAGAAGCCGTGGCGTGGGCTCCCGATGCTCAACGGTGGGGTCGACGTGATATACGATACGGTCACGTCGCCCGAGACGCTCGAAGTCGGCGTGCGCATCACACGGCCGCGCGGAAGCATCGTCGGACTGGGCGTCGAACCGCCGAAGCGCTTCGAGTGGACGCCCCTCTACTTCAAGGAACTCAGCCTGGTCGGATCGAACGCTTTCGGTGTGGAGACGTGGCAGGCGCGTCGCCAGCACGCGATGGAGTGGTACCTGGAGTTCATCGCCGAGAAGAAGCTCGACGCGACGTCGATCATCTCACACCGTTTCGCTCTCGACGACTACCGCGACGCTTTTCTCACTTGCTACGACCAGGGTGCCAGTGAAGCCGTCAAGGTCCTCTTCGATCGCTTTTAGCCTCGGAGTTGCCGCGCTGGTGCTGGGCACGGCGGCCAGTGTCTCGACGCTGGTTTTTTTGTGGGAGGCCTGGTGGTCGGGTCCCGCGGTCGACTCCTGGCATTTCGTCAACGTGCTCGTGGCCCACGAGCAGGGCTCCGACTTGTGGCGCCGACTTGCAAAGAACCACGGTGGGCACCGTCCCTTCTTCCCCCGGCTTCTATTGCTCGCGGACTACGCGTGGTTTGGGGGACGCAACGTCTTCGTGCTCGTGTGGGGAGTCGTCCTGCAGCTCTCCACTTGGTGGGCGTTGGTGTGGGCCGCTCAGCGCGAAAGCATGAACATCGGACGCAGCGCCGTTGCTTTCGCGGCCGGATTGGTTCTTGCGCTCTGCTTTTGTGCCACACAGCTCGAAAATTTCGCACGTGCGTGGAACGTGCACTGGTTCCTGGTTTCGGCCGTCGTCGCGTGGAGTCTGGTTGCGCTGGCCGCGGCGGGTGCAGCACAGACTCGCCGGGCGGTTGTTGTCGGCACGGCGGTGGCGGTGTTACTGGCTGGTGTCGCCACGTGGTCGATGGCCAACGGGGTGCTCGTCTGGGGTCTTTTGGTCTTCACGGCGTTGTGGCTGCGCCTTCCGCTTCCTGTTCCCGCGGCGATTCTCGTTGCAGGAGCACTCGTCGCGTGGAGTTTTCAGTCCGGCTACATGCCCGGGCGGGGGGTCCACGTCGCCGCGCTGTGGACCGCTCCGCTAAGCCGCGTGATCTGGGTGGTGCGTTGCCTCGGTGCGCCGCTCTCGTGGTGGCACCCCAACGCCGGTGCGGTGCTCGGAGCCGCAGGCCTCGTCACATTCCTTCTTGCGGCGGCACATGCCGCCCGAAGACGGCCGCGCCCGGCTGACGTGGTGTGTCTCGGCGTTGCGGCCTTCTGGATGGGAAGCGCGTTCCTCGTGGCGTGGGGGCGCACGGCGTACTCCGGAGAGTCCTGGGGCACACCGCGTTACCAGACGCTATCCCTGCTCTTCTGGGCGTCGCTTCTCACCTGGCTCGTCGTTCGCATCGGGAGTGGTCCAGTTGCACTGGGCGTTCGCGCTGTGATGCTCGTGGGTGTAGCCACACTTCTGATCCCCTCGCACTTCGCGCAGGGTGCCCGGGTGGGAACTTTTGCCGAACGGGTACGCGCTGCCCACTTGGCGCTGGTTGTCGGGGTATCGGACCGCAGCGCATACCAGGCGACGTTGCCCTTTTCGGACCGAAAGCGCCGACGTGACGCCGCCAAGCGCCACGCCGGATTTCTCCGCGGGCGGCAGCTTGGAATGTTTCACGACGGGCGCCACACTCTTCTGGGCCGGCAACTCGACGTATTGCACCCGCAACGCAGCGAGGCGTGCGAGGGCGGTATTTTTCGGAGCGCGGATAGTGCATCGAAGCGCTGGGTCCGCGTCGATGGTTGGGCCCGGGAGGTCGGGTCGGTGCGCGTTCCCGACCTGATTTTCACCGATCCGATGGGCCGGGTAATAGGACTCGGGGAGCCGTTGCGTCATCCGCTTTTCGGAGCAGAAGACGCTGCGCCTCACTTCGTCGCGTGGCGGCACGCCGCACCCGCTGGCGAGGTCTGGGCGGTTCTCGGGGATGGGAGCGCGTGCCGCGTGGCCGCGTGGGGTAGGGCCTAGGGACCGATCGCCCCGGTGTCTCGGAAGCCCGCTACCGGGATCCCATCACCGGCTGTCCCCATCACGAGTACAGCCTCTGTCGGGTCGAGCGCGCCGCCCGGGCCGCCGGTACCCCTTTTCGTTTGACAGCGAGGGGCTAATTTCTATACGCTACGTCTCGTATTCCTATCCTTAGAGGTGAAGCGTGGACTTCGATTTTTCCCCCGAAGAGCAGAAGTTCGCCGACGAGGTCGAACAATGGCTCGTCGACAACCACGACCCGGTTGTGATGGACCACCACCGCGAGAATTTCAGCCAGCTCTCGGATACGCCCGAGCGCCGGGCGTTCATGAAGAAACTCGCGGCCAAGGGCTGGCTCGGGATGTCCTGGCCCAAGCAGTACGGGGGCCAGGAGATCGAGGGGGTCTTCGAGTTCATCCTGACCGAAGCACTCTCCCGGCACGCGGCTCCGCAGATTGGCAAGGGTGTCGGCATCATCGGCAAGACACTGATCCGTCACGGCAGCGAGAAGCTCAAACGGGAGTTCCTGCCGCAGATCCTGAACGCCGAAGTCGAGTTCGCGGTGGGTTACAGCGAGCCCCAGGCCGGCTCGGACGCCGCCAACATGCAGCTCAAGGCCGAAAAGGTCGAGGGCGGCTGGAAGCTCAACGGGCAGAAGATGTGGACCACCTCGGCGCACTTTGCCGACTGGTACTGGGTGGGTGCGCGCACCGATCCCGACAAGCGGAAGCACGACGGCATCTCGCTCTTCCTGATCCCGATGGATCACCCGGGCCTCGAGGTGCAGAGTCTCCCGACGATTGGCAAGGACACGACGAATCAGGTCTTCTTCGAGGACGTTTTTGTTCCGGACGACTACCTGGTGGGCGAGCGCGGACGCGGCTTCCAGATGATCTCTGAAGCGCTCGACCTCGAGCGCTTCACGATGTTCACGCTCTCCCCGATCACGAACCGCACCGACGTGCTGGTCGACTGGGTGAAGCAGGCCAAGCGCGACGGCAAGCCGCTCAAGGACGACCCGAACGTGCGCCGCACCATTGCGCATATCGTGACCGACACGGCCGTGGCCAAGGGGCTTAGCACACGATTTCTGTGCGCTGCGAAGGGCGGGGGCAAGCCGCCGACGATCCAGTCATCGCAGTACAAGCTGTTCACCACCACTCTGTCGCAGCGCGTGTGCAAGGACGCGCTGGACATTGCCGGCCACGAGGGAACGATCATGGAGGGGCAGGAAGAAGCGCCTCTCCTCGGTCGCTTCGAGGGAGCCTACCGTGCGACCATGAACGAGACGGTCGGCGGCGGATCGTCCGAGATCCAGAAGAATATCATCGCCCGGCGGCACCTCGGGCTGCCGAAGAACTTCTAGAGGATTCCCCCATGGATCTCGAACTCACCGAAGAGCAGCAGATGATCGTCGACATGACGCGCGGGATGCTCGAAGAGCACTGCAGCGTCGAGGTCGTGCGCAGCGTGGAAGACGATCCCAAGGGCTACCCGGACGAGCTTTGGAAGCAGATGGGCGAACTCGGACTCAACGGCATCCTCATCCCCGAAAGCCAGGGCGGCGGCGGCATGAGCCTGCTCGAAGCGGCCTTCGTCTACGAAGAGCTCGGCCGGGCCATGGCGCCGGTTCCCCACTTCGTGAGCTGCGTACTCGGCACGGGTGTCCTGCTCGAAGCCGGCAGTGAGGCACAGAAGGACGAGTGGCTGCCGAAGATCGCCGACGGCTCCGCAATCCTGACGCCGGCCTGGTACGAGCCGGAGCGCGGTCAGGGTGAACCCGGTGTGCAGCTCGAGGCCACGCTCGATGGAGGCGAATACGTATTGAACGGTGTGAAGCGATCGGTCCCCTACGCCAGCGCTGCGGATCGCCTGCTCGTTCTCGCCCGTTCCGAAGCTGGCGTCGAGACCCTGCTCGTCGATCCCGACGCCGAGGGTGTAACGCTCACGTTTTTCAAATCTCAGGGGCGCGAGCCGCACTACCGCGTCGATTTCGACGGTGTTCGCGTGAAGTCGGAAGATCGGGTTGGCGAGCCCGGTTCGGGCTGGAAAACGTGGGACAAGGTGATGCACGACGCGATCATTCTGGTCGCCGCTCAGGCGATCGGAGGTGCCGACCGCTGCCTCATGGAGACCGTCGCCTACGCGAACGAGCGCGTGCAATTCGACAAGCCCCTCGGAGCCTTCCAGGCGCTGGCCCACTACATGGCGGATGCGTCGACGAGCATCGACGGTGGACGCGCCCTCGTCCACGAGGCCGCGTGGAACCGGACGCAGGGCCGCAGCATCGCGCGGCTGGCGCCGATGGCGAAGCTCTTCTGCTGCGAGGCCTACCGGGAAACGACCCGGGTCTGCGCGCAGATCTGGGGCGGTGTCGCGTTCACGATCGAGTACGACCAGCAGATGTTCTTCCGGCGCGCCAAGCACCTGCAGCTTTCCTGGTGGGATACGCCCTACCTGGAAGAACTCGTCGCGGCCGACGTACTCGATTCCTGAGGCGCGCCGGTCAGGACGCACCATGTCGATTCCCCCTGCTCTCGACGGCGTGACCGTGCTCGATCTGGCAACGGTCGGGCCTGCAGCTCGCTGCTCGCGGATCCTCGCCGACTACGGCGCTCGCATCGTCAAAGTCGGAACACCGCCGCGCAAGGCGGGCCTGCAGGTCGAGCCGAACTACCACGCGTATTCGGGATCCCGTTGGATGCAGCGGGTACGTATCGACCTGAAGGCGCCGGCCGGGAAGGCGGCCTTTCTGAAGCTCGTCGAGAAGGCGGATGTGGTGATCGAGAGCCTGCGTCCGGGCGCGGTCAAGCGCCTGGGTCTGGGCTACGAAGATCTGCGCGCCCTGAACGTGCGCATCATCTACTGCTCGACCAGTGGATACGGCCAGGACGGCCCGATGTCGGCCTGGGCGGGTCACGACATCAACTACCTGGGCGTCGGCGGTTTCCTGCACACGACGAACCGGCGTGCCGACGGCGGGCCTCCCATCCCGGGCGCCACGGTGGCCGACAGTGCGGCAGGCGGCATGCAAGCCGCCATTGCGATCATGGCGGCGTTGTTGCGGCGGGAGAAGACGGGTGAGGGCGAGTATCTGGACGTATCCGTGACGGAAGGCGTGCTGTGGTTGATGTCGCTGAACGTCGATCAGCACCTGGCGACGGGTGCAGATCCGGGACCGGGACACGACATCCTGACCGGCCGCTACGCCTGCTACGACACCTACGTAGCTGCCGACGGAAAATGGCTCTCGGTGGGTGCCATCGAGCCACATTTTTTTGCGAATCTGTGCAAGGCGATCGGCTGCGAGCGCTGGCTCGAGCATCAACTCGACGATGCCGTGCAGGACGAAGTTCGCGCCGATTTCCGCACGGCCTTCGCGAAGCGGACGCGCGACGAGTGGGTGGCGGACCTCTCGCCGAACGACACCTGTGTGGCGCCTGTCTACACGATGGCCGAGCTGGCCGCAGACAGCCATCTCCAGGGCCGCGGCGCTTTCTGCGAGGCCCGCCACCCGGAAAATGCGAGGTTCCGTCAGCTTGCCCCGGCGTTCGCCGGTATGAAGCAACCCGACGGACCCGTCGATGCGCGGGTGGCGTCCGAGACCGATACCGAGGATCTCCTGAGGCAAGCGGGTGTCTCCGCCCAGGAGATCGAGCAGCTGCGCGCTGACGGCGTCGTTGCCTGAACCGCAAAAGGAGGGAACCCGTGTCTGACCTGCCGGCCGAAGTCCAGGGATGGATCGGCGAGAAGCGCTACGAGATCGAGGGCGAGTTCGACGTGGAGCCGGGCTACATCTACACCACGTGCTCTTCCGTGGAGAACGGCAACCCGATCTACTGGGACGAGAAGGCGGCGAACGAGATCACCCAAGGTCTGATCGCGCCGCCGGCGATGATCTCGGTGTGGTTCCGGCCCCATCTCTGGGCCCCGAACCGCACCGAGCAGGTGATGCCGCTCCAGGTGCACTTCGACTTGAAGGAGATCTTCGGGCTGCCCGAGGCGGTCATGAGCGACAACACGGTCACCTTCGGTGAGCCGGTGCGGCCGGGCGATCGCCTGCGCACCTGGCAGGTTCTCCGGAAGGTGAGCGGTGAGAAGAAGACGAAGCTCGGCACCGGCCGCTTCTGGGACATCGATGTCGAGTACGTGAACCAGAGCGGTGAATGGGTGGGCACCGAGACCTACACGGGCTACGGCTACCGGAGGGATTCGTGATGAGCTACCCGACCTTGACAGCGGATCAGGTGAAGCCGGGCGACCTGCTCCCCGAGCTTTCGAAGGACGTCTCGCCCGTGACCGTGGTGCTCGGTGCCATGGCGAGCCGCGACTGGCGGCCCCAGCACCACGACTACAAGTTCGCCACCGAGAACAACGGCGTGCGCGACATCTTCATGAATACGCCGAACCTGGCGGCCTGGTTCGAGCGCTACGTCACCGACTGGACCGGACCGTACGGGCGCATGGGCTGGATTCGGTTTCGCATGAAGGACTCCGTCTTCCCGGGCGAGACCATGGTCTTCAACGGCACGGTGACGGGCGTCGACACCGACGATGCGGGGTGCACCTGGGCCGAGGTCGAGCTCGAACTCGTGAGCGGCGGACGCACCACCACGGTCTGCACGGCGCGAGTGGCGATTCCCACCCATGAGGGAGACAATCCGTGGCGCCGGCGGGGTGAGGACTGGAAGCCAGGGGTTTCATCATGAGCATACGAAGCATCGTGTGGGCACTGATTGGCGCGCTGTTGCTCGCGGGCTGTGCGTCGGGTCCGATTACGACCTGGCCCTACTCGAGTTGGTACAGCGAGAGCGGTGCCGACAGCATGGGTGGCTTCAAAGCGAGACGCGCCGAGTGTTTGTCGGAGGTCGGGGCCAATCTGCAGCCGGCACGCGTTCCGAAGGGCAGCGGCCAGGAGAATAAATTCATCATCTGCATGAACGCTGGCCATTGGTGCACCCAGGCTTTCAAATGCCAGAAGTCCGGGGCCTCCTAGGGCGCGAGGGGCACCTCGCTAGCGCCGCAGGTCGCGCACCGCCGCGCTCATTCGATCGGCCCGAAGCGGAAGCGCTCGAGCCACAGCCGGCTCGCGCGAGCGAGAGCCGAAGTGCCGCGGGCGCTAGACCCGCGTGGGGTCGAGCAGGGCATTCGATCCGCCGTCGGCGATGATGACTTGCCCCTGGACATAGCTCGCGTCCGGCCCGAGCAGGAAGGCCACCACCCCGGCGATCTCGTCGGCGCTGCCGTGGCGTCCCATGGGTACCGGCATGGCCTCGATGGCCGGCGCGTGGGCTGCGTCCGAGAGCAGGCGGTCGAGCATCGGGGTGTCCATCTTGCCGGGCGCCACGGCGTTGATGCGGATGCCCTCGGGTGCCCACTCGACGGCGCGCTTCTTCACCGCCTCGGCGAGCGCGCGCTTGGCGTTCGAGTACGACGTGGTGCCGTCTTTGTCGGCCATGATCCCCTGGGCCAGCTTCTCGTCGCCGTCGCGGCAGGCCTGGAGGTACTCGGGCAGCATTAACATCTCGGCCGCGGCACCGATCGACGAGATCGCAACCGCGGCGGGTGCGCTACCCCGGGAGAGCTCCGGTTTCAACCCGTCGAGAATTGCGACAGCACCAAAATAATTCACTCGGCAAATGGTTTGAGGGTCGTCGTAGGGGCCGAGGCCGGCGCAGGACACGAGTCCGTCGAGACTCCCTCCGCAGGCCTCCCGTGCCGCCGCGATGCCCGCAGCGCGCCCGTCGGGCGTGCCGAGGTCGGCGACGATGGGGGCGTCGCGCCGGTCGAGCCCAATGACGCGGTGTCCGTCCCTCTCGAGCCGGCGAACGAGCGCGGCTCCCAGACCCGATGCAGAACCGGTGATGACGATGGTGCGCATCCCACCATTCTACTACGGCCGGCGCTACGGCGTGTGGGTGTTGTCCTTGGACTCTGCGTTGGTACGTTCACTGGAGTGAGACGTGTGCTTGCGACGACCCTGCTTTTTCTCTTGGGGCTCGGGTGTGCCGGCCCCGGGACTGTCCACAAGCGCACGTGGGTCGAAGTCAGCACCCCGAATTTTACGATCTGGAGTTGCCAGAGTGAACGCGCGACGCTGGAATTGGCGCGTGACCTGGAGCTCTTCCGATCGGTTGTCGAGTTTGTCGTGGGCCGACCGCTCTCGACTTCGCAGGTTCCGATTCGCGTCTATGCTTTCGACACCGCAACGAGCTACCGGGCCTTTGCACCTCGGGACAGCGCTGGACTTTTTTTTCAGACCATGCGGCAGAACATCATCGTGTTATCTCCCGCGCGCAAAAATGCGACCCGAGTGATTCAACACGAGTACGTTCACTTCCTGCTCGCAAATCACGAAGACTTCGTTTATCCGCCCTGGTATCACGAGGGCTTTGCCGAGTTCTTGGGCACGGCCGCACTCGAGGACCAAGATGTCGAGATCGGCGCTCCGCCCGGTGGTCTGTGGGGTTTCAGAATGGCGACCTGGGTGCCGCTCGAGGAACTGCTTGCCACGAAGGATCGCACGAATGTTTCAGTGGCCACGTTGTACGGCCAATCGTGGGCATTCGTTCACTATCTCAATTTCGGGCGCGACGGCAAGGGGAACGCAACTCGAGAACTCACCACGTTCTTCCGCGCGCGGGAACGCGGACGCAGCGTCGAGGACGCCGTGGAGAGTGCGTTCGGTATGAGTGTGGATCAGCTCGACGCTGATTTGCAGAAATATGTAAAGAAACGCAGGTTCTCTTCCCTCGTCGCTGGGATCGAACACTTCGATCTGGGTGCAAGTCCGACGCTCCGCACGCTTTCTCGAGGGGAGATCGCCACAGCGTTGGGCGAGCTTTCGTTGCTTCGGGGGCGCCCGGAGTTGGGGTTTCAATATTTCCAGGATGCCCTGGCAGTCGAGCCGGCCAGCTCACGCGCCAGGCTCGGGCTTGCGAACGCTCACGTGTTGGCGCGGCGCTGGACGGACGCCGAGGCCGAATACGGTGCGCTGCTCGAAGCCATACCGGACGACGCCGTGGCACACCTTGACTACGCCAACTTCCTTCACTGGCAGGCGAGGGAGGTGACGGACGAGGCGGAGCGCGCGCAGCTGGCGCGGCGCGCCCGCAGCCACTACGTGAAGAGCTGGAAGCTCGATGACTCCATCCCCGAGACCTACGCGGGCTACGGCGCGACGTTTCTGCTGGAAGGCCAGCCGACCGAGAAGGGATTGAAGACGCTCCGGCACGCGCACCAGATGCTCCCCTCGTCGGTGGATATCTGTATCGATCTGGCTCTCGCTTACCACACTCTTGGCAGGTCTGAAGACGCTCGCCGGCTTCTGATTGCCACGGTGGGGTACATACACGACGAGGCACGGCGGAAGGAAGTCGAGGCGGTTCTCGTAAAAACCGGCGGCGTCCCCGGCGGCGAGGCATCGGGTACCTAGGGGCGGAGCGTGTAGCTCCGCGGACCGGTGTGAAGGGCGAGCTGGGGCTCGGTCTGGTCGATCCAGTCGCAGAGCCGGGGGCGGGTCTCGCACGGGTCGATGAGGTCGTGGACGCCGAACTCCTCGGCGCGCCGGAAGACGGACTGGGCCGCGGCGATCTCGTCCTCGAGTTCCCGGCGCCTCTCGGGGTCGGGGGCCGCTTCGATCTCACGCCGGTAGGCCAGTGCGACGCCGCTCTCGACGGGCATCGCGCCGGACTCGGCAGAGGGCCAGGCCACCACCGTGGCGTTCGGGCCCAAGTGGATGCCGGCAGCGACGCCGCTCGATCTCGATGTGCTCGTGTCGCCCGCGCACACCGCGTTCGTCAGCCGGGAGGTGCAGCGCGCCGTGGTTGGCGAACACTCGCCGCTCCGGGAGCTGGCGGAGGCGTCGCGGTCCGCGCTGCCGAACATCGGAGCGCTTCGGAGGGATCTCCGGGGTGATCCGAGCGCCTGGGTCGAAGGCCCCGGGGCACGGCAGCCGGGTGTATTAGACTCCCCAACCCATGTCGGAGCCGCTCCCCTCTGCCACCGTGGTCGTCGTTCGCGACACGACCGACGGACTACAGGTCCTGCTCCTCGAGCGCAACACGGGAAAGAACGTCTGGGTATTTCCCGGCGGAAAGCTCGACGGGCGTGACGGCTACGTGGAGGGAACGAACGATTGGGGAGATGCGGCGCGGCGCGCCGCCGTGCGCGAGACCATCGAGGAGGCGGGGCTCGTGTTGGATGCAGCTGCGTTCGTGCCCTTTTCGCGCTGGATCACCCCGGAGATCGCTCCGAAGCGTTTCGACACGCTCTTCTTCCTGGCGCAGACAGATGCGGACACGCCGGTTCGGGTGGACGGCAGCGAGATCGCGAGTCACCGCTGGTTTCTGCCCGCGGCGGCGCTCGAGGCCCATCACGCTGGCGAGATACAGCTGGTGCCGCCGACGTACGTGAGCGTGGACTGGCTCACACCCTACAGCCGAGCCGAAAGCGCGCGTGCCGCGTTCGACGGACAAACGCCGCTCGTCTTTCGCCCCTGCATCTGCCCCATCGAGAACGGCGTCTGCATGCTCTACCCGGGAGACGCCGGCTACGAGGCGAAGGACCCGGAAGCCCCCGGCGCGCGCCACCGCATGTGGAGTCTCGACGGCCGCTTCCGCTACGAACGCTCCTAGGCGGCGTCCTCGGCCCGGCGCTCGGGCGTGTAGCGCACGAGCATCGATTCGCAGGTCCGCACCAGCGCGCTCGCGCGCAGTGTCGGACCGCCGGCCAGGTATTCCATGTCGGGGAGGCGTCGCAGCACCTCCTGGAAGACGATGCGCATCTCCATGCGGGCCAGGTTTGCGCCGAGACAGAAGTGATTGCCGAGTCCGAAACCCACGTGGCTCTGGTTCCGGTCTACGCGGAAGGTGTCCGGGTCCTCGAATTCCGCGGTGTCGCGGTTTGCAGAGGGGTAGAGCATCAGCACCTTCTGCCCGGCCAGCAGCTTGCGGCCGCGCAGCTCCGTATCGTGCACCACCGTCCGGCTGAACGAACGCACGGGCGAGACGAGGCGCACCATTTCCTCGCAGGCCCCCTTGATGAGACTGGGGTCGGCGATCAGCTTGTCTCGCTCCTGCGGGTTCTCGATCAGGAGCTGCATGCCCCCGGAGATCGCGTTGCGCGTCGTCTCGTTGCCCGCCACGAGGAGAATCACCATCAATTTGATGAGTTCGTCGTTTCCCAGCTCGATGTGATCATCGGTGACGTGGATCGGCCGGCCGTTGGGCCAGTGGTTCTCGTCGTAGCGGCGCAGCAGGCCGTCTTCCTTGGCTCCCACCAGGATGCTCGCCAGGTCGTCCTGGGGATTTTTCCGGCGGTCATCGAGGATCGGATGCACGTAGTTGCCGTATTCCACGTAGGCCCGCCCGCCCGCCGCTGTGACTTCCGGGTTGTCGAGGTTCCCCTCTGCGCCGATCATCGCGTCGGACCAGCTGTGGAAGCGGTCGTAGTCCTCTTCCGGGATGCCGATCATCGCGGCGATGATCCACAGCGGAAGCGGGACCGAGATGCTGCTCACGAAGTCGCATTGGCCATCCGCGGCCACGGCGTCGATTGCCTTGGTGGTGAGCCGCCGGAACGTCTCTTCGAGCTTTTTCACCATGCGCGGGGTGAAGCCGCGGTTGATGAGGGTTCGGAGTTCGCCGTGACGCGGCTCTTCCTCGTCGATGAGGCCGATCTTTATCGGGATGGTGGGGCGCACACCCTCGGCGGAAGTGAAGGTCTCCTGGTGCTTCGAGACGTAGACCACGTCTTCGAAGTTGGCGATGAGCCAGAGCTGGTCCTTCTCCGACCAGCGGACGGGATCTTTTTCCCGCAGCCAGGCGAAGCGTTCGAGCATTTTCTCCTCGTTCCAGTTGGGCGATTCCGTGTAAGCGACGTCGATGTCCACGGTCGGGGTCTCCTTCAGTCTGAGGACCGGGTGCGGTCCGAAAACAATTGGGTGGTGAGTTCTACGAGCGCGCGGCTCTGGCGCTCTAGCGCTTCGGGTTCGAGCAGGTTCTCGCCGTTCAGTTCCTTGTAGAACGGAGCGGTGGCGAAGTAGCCGACCAGCACGTGGTATATGGCGAGCATGAAGTGTGGCGCGAGTTCGGGATCCCAGCCGCCCTCGGGCGCTTCGACCATCTCGTTTCCACGCGCGAAGACGGGGCCGATCCAGCTGCGCAGCATGGGGGTCAGCCGTTGACCGCCGGAGAGGGTCTCGTACATGACGAGACGCGGCAGGTTAGGGCGCTGGGACAGCACCTCCATGACCCGCGCGACCAGCTGCCCCCGGTCCTCGCCCTTGTCGACGAACTCGGAAAGCAAGTCGGTGACCGGGCGGATGCCCCGGTCGAGCACCGCGCCGTAGAGCGATTTCTTGCCGTCGAAGTGGTTGTACAGGCTCGGGTTGCGGATCCCGACCCGATCGGCGACGTCGCGCAGCGTGGTCCCCTCGTAGCCGCGCTCGGCGAAGAGTTCCTCGGCGGCGTCGAGGATCCGTTCGGCGGTGACCTCACCCTTGCGACGGGGCCGCAACGGTTCATCGGCTGCAGAAGCAAGGGGCAAGTTCGAAATCCCAAAAAACTAACTAGCGCTAGTTTTACTTGCAGTGACCTGGCCGTCAAGGCCTTCTCGGGTCTCCGAAGCTGTCTGAGCCATCATTTGGCAGAGGTCCGGGGAGAGGGGAGTGCCACTCTTTTTTTGGGGTTGCGGCCCTGGTCGTGCTCCGGGCTACTCAGGCCAGTCGGGCCAGTCCTTCGAGACCCGGAGCTTCCAGTCCGGTGTGCGTTTCTCGGCAAAGGCCACGGGGCCTTCGATGGCGTCGGGTTTCGGCATGAGGTGGTGGTGGAGCGCCGTCTCCTTCTGTTCCACCTCCTGCGGCGAGAGCATCGGCGCCTCCCAGAGGAGCCGCTTCGAGACCGCGACCGAGACGGGGGCGGCGTTGACGGCGACGTCGCGCGCGAGTTCGAGCGCCGCGGGCAGGACTTCCTGGGCCGGGAGCAGCTGCGACGCGACACCGAGTCGCTGCATTTCTTCGCCGGGGAAGGTTCTACCCGTGAGCAGCAGCTCGGCGGCGCGGGCGAGTCCGACCGCGCGCGTGACGGTCCAGTGCGAGTAGGCGTCCCCCATCACGCCGCGGCGCACCTGCACGATTCCGTATTTCCCTTCCCTGGCGAAGATCCTGACGTCGCATTGCATGGCAATCGTCATGCCGAGGCCGATGGCGTGACCGTTCACGGCGGCGATCACGAGTTTGCGCACGCGAAACGCCGGGAACGCGAAGGCCGCCGCCCGAAAAGGGCGGTTCCCGGTCTGCGTGAGATCGAACGTCTTCGCGGCGACGGTCATGTCGGCACCCGAACAGAACGCGCGCCCGGCACCGGTCAGGACCACCGCGCGCACCGCATCGTCCTCGTCGCAGCGCCGGAAAGCGGCCGAGAGCCCCTCGCCCATCGCCTTCGAGAAAGCGTTGAGCTTCTCGGGGCGATTGAGCGTGATCACGGCGACGCCGTCGTCGCCGAGTTCGAATAGGAGGTCCTCCGAGGCCATACCGGAACTATAGTACGGGACAGGGCCCGTCCGGCCGATTGGAGACTCGTGGGGGGATTTCGGAGCAGTTGGGCAGCGGCGCTTGCCGCGGCGTGGCTGGCGCCGGTGCCGGCGGCGGCGCTGCCGCCCCCGCCGAGTTGGTTCGCCGGGACGCTGTGGTTCTCGACGGGAGTCGACTGGAGCACCGGCAGCTACGGGGCGAGCCCCGACACCGAGATTCTCTTCGTGCCGACGCAGCTCGCCTACCGCTGGGAGCGCTTTCCCGTCACGCCCACTCCTCTCGACGAGCTCGAGTTGCGGCTCACGATTCCCTATCTGCGCGCAGACGGCCCCGGTTTCATCATCGATGGGGTGCCGACGGTGACACCGGTGATCGAAACGGGGGTTCGCGACGGGATCGGCGACGTGGTGCTCGAAGCGACCTGGCGGCTCTTGCCCGAGGTCGGCTCGATGCTCCCCATGTTCGAGGTGGGGGGTCGGGTCAAGTTCCCCACTGCGGATCGCGACAATGGCCTCGGAACGGGAGAGTTCGACACCGGGGTGCAGGCCGGGCTGGCGAAGAGCTTCAGTCTCCACTCTATCTTGGGACACGAGGGAGTGGGTCCGATTTCGTTGTTTGCGCACGCGGGTTACCGAATCCTCGGGGATTCGCCCGAGTTCTCGCTGCGCGACGGCCCGTTCACGTCGGGGGGTATGAGCCTTCGGATTGCGGAGCGCTATGGCATCGGTATCTCTTACGACTGGCGCCGTTCGGCAACCGCGATCACCGAGGACATCCAGGAACTCGTGCCGTTCGGTTGGGCGGTCGTGGGCAGACGCTTCCGGGTGGGACCGTACGGCGTCGTCGGTTTCTCGAATGGCAGTCCGGATTTCGGAGTAGGACTCCAGTTCAGCGTCTTCGTGCGCGTCCCCTGACGGTGCTCAGGAGCCAGGCTTCACGGGTCCGATCTTCATGTCCAGTCGGGGGATTTCCGGCCGAACCACCTCCGGTCGGACTGCCGCGTCCGACCGCGGGGACACTGCGGGTCGAGAGCCGAACCCATGGGACTCACTCGGTTTTTCGGGGACCAGCGATTTCGGTACCGGACGCAGATCGGAAGTCGGCGACCGTTCCGGGTGCTGGGGCATCAGGCGCTCGATCTTCATGCGCTCGGCTCGAAGGACCTTGCCTTGCACGGGACCCTTGACGGTCACCCGCAGCCCGGCTCCAGCACTGCGCGGGAGTTCCAGGGAGGCTTCCACCTCGATGCCGTCGAGGCTGAAGTGATGATCGCCCGCGCGCGTGCCTGCAAAGCCTTGGACGGAGAGGTTTCTCACAGCCGGCATCGTGCCGAGCAGGATCCCGACACTGGGCATCGCGGCACGCCGCGCTTCGGGCCCGGCGCGCTCGATGCGCGAGGCGATCACCCGTCCGTCCGGCCGGCGCAGTCCGCTGACGTCGACGCGGGCACCCGGCTGGATCAGGCCGTCCTTTTCCCCGAGTGCCAGGGTAGACGGGGGCACTTGAACGTCTTCGCCATCCACGCGGAACGTTCCCGCCTCGGCATCGACTTTTTCGACCGTTCCAATCACTGCACTCAGCATGGAGATCGAGGTCGCCACGAGATTATCGCCGTGGTCGGTGGCGATGATCCAGACCACCTGCCCCACCGCCAGATCCGACGCGCTGGCGGGTTCGCCGTTGTCCGTGACCGGCACGTTCTCGTCGTACTCGACTTCGAGGCCGTTGATGCACACGCTCGCGAAGCCCGTGATGGTTCCGAAGATGCCCGTTCCGCCGATGCCGCTGTCCGGGTCGTCGATGCCGGTACCCCCGACGCCGCTGTCGGTTCCGGCAATTCCCGTTCCGCCGACGCCGCTGTCCGGGTCGTTGATGCCGGTACCCCCGACGCCGCTGTCGGTTTCGGCAATTCCCGTTCCGCCGATGCCGCTGTCCGGGTCGTCGAGGCCGGTGCCGCCGAGACCGCTGTCCGAGTCGAGTCCGGCCACGCTCGCGCACGCAGCGGCGCGGCTTTCACCGGGCGCTGCGGCCAGGCAGGCCGCCAGGGCCAGCAGGGCGGCGCTCGCGAGCAGGAACCTAGCCATCGGTCCCGTTTTCTTTCTTTTCTCGGAAGAAGTAGGTCCCGAAATTCATGCGCAGGCTTCCGCCGCGTTTGGCGTCCTGTCGCTGGAGTTTCAGCGCCCGGGCGTTCACCGCCTGGAGTGCTTCCATTCCGAGTTTTTCAGAGAGCGCGGCAATTTCTGCAACGGATTCCTCGGTGAGTCCGTCGTAGTAGACGCTGCGCTCGAGCAGGGGCGCGCCCTCTCCCGAGAGATTGTGACCGGCGGCTGCCACGTGGTCGTGAAGGTTTCGTCCGAAGTAGTGCGCTTTTTCGTCGAAGCCCTTCGAGGGTACGAAGGCATCCGATGCCAGCCGCACGCGATCTTCCGCGTCGAGGTCGACGATACCCAGGCGCAGCCACTCGTCTAGGACGGCCCGCGGGCGGATATCCGTGCTCACCGAGGCGACGAGGTCGTCGAAACAGGGGCCGCGCTTCGGGTCTTCGGTCGTGCGGGCCAGTGCCCGCGGGCGGCCCTCACTGTCGAGGAACTCGGGTGCGGCGGTCCAGCGGGCCACCAGCCGGGCGCCGAGTGAAACCGCACGCGGCGGGGCGAAGCCTTCGCTCGGCTCTTCGCGGAGCCTCCGGATGTCCTTGCGGTGGATGCCCGTCAGGAGACTCAGGCGGCTTGCACTCGCAGGGCCGGATTCGTCGGCGAGTTCCGTCTCGCCCACCTCCACATACACCCCTTTGAGGAGCGCCGAGAGGTAGGGAAAGGTGATCTGGTGGCGCAGCAATACCCGCACCAAGGGCTGGAGCAGGTGCCGGAGCGCGTTCACCAGGGCTGTCACGGGCTGGGCCCCGCTGGTTTGCGCCGGATGTGAGGGGCGAGCGGCCACGTCGATCGAGTCTCCTAGTGTGGGAAAGTTTACCACGTATTTTTCCGGGCGGGGCCACGCTTCCGCGGCCCCGCCCAGTCTGGGTGGGAGCACCCCCGTCGACTAATACGTGGCGACCACCGGGAACCGCAGGCGACCGAAGCCGTCCCTGGCCTGGATCGCCGGGAGGTCGGTGAGGTTCCGGCCCAGCAGCACGGCCGTGCCTCTTACCTGCGCCGACCCGTGGCAGTGGACCTGGCCCACCCAGTCTCTACCGCGCGAAAGGTCCGAGGCCATGATGTAACGCAGTCCCCGATTCGGGATCGCAACCCAGGCGCGCCCCACGGGACGGCCGTTCTTGTTGAAACCCTCGCAGCGGACGCGCATCGGGCTACTGGACTCGTTCGTGAAGACCAGCACCGTATCGGCCACGTCCGCATCTTCGGGCGACTGGGGTTGGAGTACGTGCGGCAGGTCGGCGGGGTCCCGTGTGATCTCGACGCCGGCATCTGCGGTATCGAGAAGGTCCTGGGCCACCGCGTTCGGTGCCATGGCCAGGGTCAGAAGGGCGGCGCCTGCCGCCAGGAAGCCGGCGTTCCAGCGAGTTTCTCGTTTCATGGTAAATCCCCTTTTGTTTTTGCGTGGGATTTATTCCCACAACAAGATATTACGTGGGAAATTTACCCACGTCAAGGGGGTGCTACCCCGGCCGCCAATTTTTCCGAAAACTTTGAAATTCTAGTTTTTTATCAAGTAGTTAGATTGAGGCAGGTCCGCGAGCTTCGGTCCCTGGCGCGTGGCGCCGGAAGGCCTCGAGGAGTTCGGCCTGCTTCCCGAGGACCCGTTCGAGATGCTCTTCCTTCACGGCTTCAAACCCTCGAACCGTTTCGGGCAGACCGGCGATTTCTACAGCGATCTCGTGGTTCTCCGCACAGAGCCCTTCGAGCAGCTCTGCGAGCTGTTGCTCGTACTCGGCGGCCAGGCGCCGCTCGAGCTGGCGGTGTTCGGTGCGCCCGAAGAAATCGAGCGGAGTTGCGCGCAGAAACCGGAAACCGGAGAGCACCCGGAGCATCCCGAAGGACCAGGACCCGAGACCGATCTTCCGAGTCCGGCCCGTGCGCGCGTCCCTGCGGTCGACGAACCAATCGAGGACTGGGATTCGCGGCGGTGCCGCGTGCCACTCGATGCGGTAGTCGCCCTCGAACTCCGCTTCGAGCTGGCGTCGGAAGCTGCCGTTCGTGAACAGCCGTGCCACCTCGTACTCGTCCTTGACCGCCAGCAGCTTGAAGGCGCAGCGGGCCGCTGTCCGCGCGAGCGCATCTCCGGCTCCGAGTTCGCTTTCGCGTTTCGTCACCTGGTCGACGAGGCGCCGATAGCGCCGCGCGTAGCGTCGACTCTGGTAGGCCGTGAGGAATTCCTCGCGGAGCGTGACGATTTCCTCCAGGGTCTGGGCGCGGGAGCTCTTTTCCGAGTCGCGGAGGCCCGGCCGTGCGGCTTGCTCCACCGCGTCGCGGTCGTGCGCGGCGAGTCTCCCCCAGGCGAAGGCGCGCCGATTGGCCTCGACGGCGCGTCCGTTCAGCTCGATGGCCCGGTGCAACGCATCCAGTGAGACCGGGAGGCGTCCGATCTGGAACGCATACCCGAGCAGGAACGGGTTCGTGAAGATCGCGTCGCCCATCAGCGCCGTGGCGAGCTCGGTTGCGCGCAGGGTGTGGGCGTTCCCGTTGCCGGTGGCCTCTCGCACCGCGGCGCCCATCGCGTCGAAGGAGAGGTCGAGGTCCGGGTCGCTTGCGAAGTCCGCAGTCGGTGTTACGTGGGCGTTCATCACGGCGACGGTCCGCCCCTTCGCGAGTTTCGAAAGTGCTTCGAAGCCCGTCCCCACCACCGGGTCGCAGCCGATCACGAGATCCGCCGAACCGTCCCCGATGCGCGTGGCGAAGAGATCCTCGGCGCGCTGTGCGATCCGGACGTGGCTCGTCACCGGGCCGTTTTTCTGGGCGAGGCCCGTCACGTCGAGTGCCGAGGTGCCCTTGCCCTCGAGGTGTGCGGCCATGCTCAAGATTGCGCCCACGGTCACCACACCGGTGCCGCCAATCCCGGTGACCAACACGTTCCACGGCTCTTCGCAGTGCGGCCGATCGGGAAGCGGCAACGAGGCGAAGAACTCGTCGGTGACCTCTACGGCGTCGCCTCCGGTCCGGCGCAGGCGACCTCCGTGGATCGAGACGAAGCTCGGGCAGTATCCCTCGACGCAGGAGTAATCCTTGTTGCACGAAGACTGACCGATCCGGCGCTTGCGGCCGAATTCGGTCTCGATGGGTTCCACCGAGATGCATCCGCTCTGCACCGAACAGTCGCCACAGCCCTCGCAGACGAGCTCGTTGATCACGATGCGCCGATCCGGGTCGGGAAATTCGCCGCGCTTGCGCATACGGCGGGCCTCGGCGGCACAGGTCTGGTCGTAGACCAGCGCGGTCACGCCGGGCACCTCGCGCAATTCCCGCTGAATTCGATCGAGATGGTTCCGGTGGTGGACGCCGATGTCCCTGGAGAAGGCACCGACGGGATACTTCTTCGGTTCGTCCGACAGCACGTCGATGCGACCGACGCCTTCGGCGCGCAGCTGACGCACGACCTCGGGAGTCGTGATCTCGCCGTCGATTGACTCTCCCTCGATCGGCTGGCCGCCGGTCATGGCGACTGCACCGTTCACGAGGATCTTGAACGTGATATTCACGCCGGCCGCTACGCAGGCCCGCACCGATAACAGCCCGGAGTGAAAGTAGGTGCCGTCACCCATGTTCTGGAACACGTGAGGCATCTCGACGAAGGGGGCCTGTCCGATCCAGTTAGCGCCCTCGCCCCCCATGTGGGTCACACCGTAGGTCCGCCGGCCCGGGACCCAGGTGGCCATGCCGTGGCAGCCGATGCCCCCAAAGGCGATCGATTCCTGGGGAACGACGGTCGACCTGTTGTGTGGGCAGCCCGAGCAGAACGACGGCATGCGTGTGAGCGACGTCGGGGGTGTCACCGGCGTGGGCTCGGGGAGCTGCCGCAGGTGCCGCGCTGCGTCGCCGAGGCGCTGCTCGAGCCAATCGAGAACCAGATGCGCGACGACATTCGGCGCCAGTTCTCCCTCGTTGGGGACGAGCGGCGCCCCGTTTTCGTCGCGCTTGCCGAGCAGTTGGGGGCGGTCGCTTTCGTTGTAGAGGATGCGCGCGAGCTGCTCTTCCAGGAGCGGACGCTTCTCCTCGATGACGAGGACGTTCTCCAAGCCTCGGCAGAAGGCGAGGGCGCCCTCCGGTTCGAGGGGCCAGCTGAGCGCGACCTTGTAGAGCGAAATGCCGAGTTCGGCGGCGCGGCGCTCGTCGATGCCCAGCTCCTGGAGTGCCTGCCGCACGTCGAGGTAGGCCTTGCCCGTGGTCACGATGCCGAGCCGCCGGCGCGGTGAGTCGAGCACCACCCGGTCGAGCCCATTCGCCCGCGCGTAGGCCTGGGCTGCGGGGAGCTTCACCCGAAAGAGCTGCCGTTCGATTTCGAGCAGCGTCTTGCGCGCGCCAATGTGGTGGTCCCCGGCCGGGAATTCGAAGCCGGGAGCCACGATGCGCACGCGGTCGGACCCCACCAGTACCGAGGCGCCGCTGTCGACCGTGTCCGTCACGCACTTGAAGCCCACCCAGCAGCCCGAGTAGCGGGAAAGCGCCCAACCGTGGAGACCCAGGTCGACGTAGTCCTGCACGTCGGAGGGGTTGAGAATGGGAATGCCGCAGTGGATCAGCACCTGTTCGCTCTGGTGAGCGATCGAAGACGACCTGGCGCCGGGATCGTCTCCGCAGAGTGCCAGCACGCCGCCGTGGCGCGAAGTCCCGGCGTAGTTGGCGTGCTTGATCGAGTCCGTGGAGCGGTCGACGCCGGGACCCTTCCCGTACCAGATGCCGAAGACGCCGGTGTATTTCGGGTTCTCCCGGGTCATTGCCTGCTGCGTGCCCCAGACGGCAGTCGCGGCCAGGTCCTCGTTCACGCCGGGCTCGAAGTGCACACGGTGCTGCTCGAGCAACTCGCGCGCCTGCCACAGGGCCAGGTCGTAGCCGCCGAGCGGTGAGCCGCGGTAGCCGGAGATGAAGCCGGCCGTCGAAAGGCCCGCCGCGGCGTCGCGTTGGCATTGCATCAGCGGAAGTCGCACGAGCGCCTGCACGCCGGTCAGGTACACGCGGCCGTTCTGCCGCCGGTAACGATCTTCCAGCGCGTAGCTGGCGTCGAAGGATCCGGCGGCTTCCGCCACGCTCGCTCCTGGGCTCCGGCCGTCGGGGGGGGGAGTCCCCGCGAGCTAGAACGTGTAGCAGCGGGCATGATACCAGTCTGCGGGATCACCCGCAGGGAAAGGAGCGCTGTGCCGACGCTCTCCAAGCTGCGCAATGCGCTCGCCGGTCGGCAGCCCGATTTGCGCGAAGGCGGTGAGCGGCGCGCTGCCGTTGCGGTCGTGGTGTTGCCGTCACCGGAGGGTGAAAAACTTCTCTTTATCCGGCGGGCGTCGGCTGACGGGGATCCGTGGTCCGGGGACCTGGCGTTTCCAGGTGGCCGGTCCGAGCCGGGTGATGCCACGGCGCGGCACACCGCCGAACGCGAGACCTGCGAAGAGGTGGGCATCGACCTCTTGGAGGCGGACTGTCTGGGACGTCTCGACGATCTCCAGGGTCGTGCGGTCGAGATCGTCGTCTCGGCCTTTGTCTACGCGCTGGAGGAGGCGCCCGCGCTGAAGCTCTCCGAAGAGGTTCACGCCGTTCACTGGGTGCGGATCGACGACCTGATGGATCCGTCGCGCCACGCGGTGGAGCGCTTCGACTACCGGGGTCACGCGCTCGACCTTCCAGTCATCCGGCTCGACGATCTCGGGGCGGACGAGGGTCCGCCCCTGTGGGGTCTCACCTACCGTTTCGTCGAGCTCCTTCTCGGCCTGCTCGGGCGGCCGTTGCCCTCGATGCCCTGGCGCGAGGACCTCTAGCGCGTGGCGCGCGAACGCTGTTGAATCATCCAAGATGAAGCTCGGCATTGCATTTCACGCCACCGATGTCTCGATGAGCGCCGTAGAACTCGCGCGCGAGGCCGACGAACGTGGCTTCTATTCCTTCTACATCCCCGAACACACGCACATTCCGACGAGTAGGCGCACGCCGGCACCGACCGGGGACGAGACCCTCGGCGAGGAGTACAAGCGCTGTCTCGATCCCTACATTGCGCTGGCCGGAGCCGCGGCGGTTACCGAGCGGATCCGCCTGGGGACGGGCATCGGCCTGGTGGCGCAACACGATGCCATCACCTTTGCGAAGCAGCTCGCGACTCTCGACCTGTTGTCCCAGGGCCGCCTGGTCCTGGGAATCGGATTCGGCTGGAACCGCGAGGAGATGGAGAGCCACGGCATAGACGTGGGGCGCCGTCGCGCGCTGGTGCGCGAGAAGATGCTTGCCATGCAGGCCCTCTGGGCGAACGAAGTCGCCGAGTTCCGCGGCGACTTCGTATCTTTCGAGCCGAGCTGGCAGTGGCCAAAGCCCGTGCAGCAGCCGGGGCCCCGCGTCCTGATTGGCGGGGGGCTGGGGCCGACGCTCATCGATCACGTGACCGAGTACGCGGATGGTTGGATGCCCTTCGGCGGTGCGGGCGTCCGCGAGGCGCTGCCGAAGCTGCGTGCGGCTTTCGAGGCGTGCGGGCGTGACCCGGCGACGCTTCACGTCGTGCCGATGGGCATCCATCCCAGCCCGGAGAAGCTCGCCTATTTCCGCGAGGTGGGCGTCACCGAAGCCGTGTTGCGGGTTCCCTCGGCCGGCAGGGACGAAGTGATGCCGGTTCTCGACGAATACGCGGGCTATCTGGATTCGGAGGAGCCCCAGTGAAGCTCCCGGTCCTGCTTCCTGCCCACTGCGTCGAAGCCGGGGATGAGTTCGTGGCCATTGCCGAGATGGCTCGGGCGCACGCCGAGCCTGGGCGAGAACCGGCGCGCTTGGCGGCGTTCGGGGCTCTCGGCACAGCAGACACGCCGTCGTAACCCCCAAACAGGGGGAGCCGGTAGGGGCGGTGGCGCTATTCTGTCCGGTGCGCCCTCGAAAGTTCCCCAGATGCCCTTTGAGTTCCAGATAGATTCTGTTTCGCACATGATCCACGTGCGTGGCTGGGGCCCGGTGGCGCTCGAAGAAGCGCTTCAGGCTCCGGTCGACCTGGCCGCGCACCCGGAATTCGAATCTGACTACGGAGTCGTCGCCGATCTGAGTGCTCTCGAATTCGATCCCGGCGCGCACGACGTGTTGGAAATCGGGCGCAACCTCGTGCGCATCCGGTCTCTCTACAGGTATCGGATGGCCGTGGTCGTCTCGGCACCACTCAGCCTCGCTGCTGAGCTGGCTGCAGCAATCGCGGGTGCGGGGGGTGTCGAACTCCGGATATTCACCGACCTAGCTTCGGCGCAGACCTGGGCGCGCCCGAAGCTCGAAGCGGAAAGCTGAGCGGCATGCCTTTTTACATCGATGTGGACCGCAAGCGTCGGGTGGCGATCGCCAGGGGCCGGGGAGACCTGACGTTCAACGAGAGGCTTTCGGTTCCCGCAGACGTGGCTGCGCACCCGGACTTTGAGGCGAATTTCGGAGTCGTCGTCGATGTCCGGGATACCCCTCCCGACCTCGATGCCGATCGGGTGATCGAGTCTGTTCGAAGCCTGGTGCGCCTGCGGCCTCTGCTCCATCACCGGCTCGCGGTCGTCGCGCCGGAGTCGATTGCGACACCGCTGGAAGTCGGCGCGGCCCTGGCGAACGCCGGTGGCGTTCCGGTCCAGATCTTCGCTGACTTCCAGGCGGCGCTGGCCTGGGTTACGCCCGAGGGCGTCTAGGGCCGGGCTGCACGATCGCAGACGGGGTTGCGCTTCCCGCTTGCTCATTTGCGAAACGCCGCGTATCGTAAAAGGTCTCCGATTTCTGGAGCCCCCTGTGGATCTTCGTTACTCCGATTCCGATGAGAAGTTCCGCACCGAACTGCGCGCCTGGCTGAAGGACGCGGTTCCCGCCTACGGAGAGCCTCCGGCGAAGGCCGATTGGGCCGGTCGCCGCGAGTACGACACCGGTTGGCAGCGCCGGCTCTGCGACGCCGGCTACGCCGGAATCAACTGGCCCCGGGACTACGGCGGGCGCGACGCCACGTTGACCGAGCAGCTCGTCTACTTCGAGGAGACTGCCCGGGCCCGGGCGCCCTACGTCGGTGTGAATTTTGTCGGCATGCTGCACGGCGGTCCGACGCTCATCGTCGAGGGAACGGAGCAGCAGAAAAAAGACCACTTGCCGCGCATCCTCAGGGGCGAGGAAATCTGGTGCCAGGGTTTCTCCGAACCGGGTGCGGGCTCCGATCTGGCGAGCCTGCAGACCCGTGCCGTACGCGATGGCGACGTTTACCGCGTGACGGGTCACAAGATCTGGACATCCTTCGCGCATGTTGCGGACTTCTGCGAGATGCTCGTGCGCACGGATCCGGATGCGCCGAAGCACAAGGGGATTTCGTGGCTCATTCTGCCCATGGACTTGCCGGGTATCGAAATCCGTCCGCTGCCCACGATCATGGGGGAGAGTGAGTTCAGCGAAGTCTTCTTCGAGGATGCGCCCGTTCCCGTCGAGAACCTCGTGGGTGAGGAAAACGATGGTTGGCGCGTCACCAACGTTACCCTCCGCTTCGAGCGGGGAACGGCGTTTGCGAGCGAGATGTACCAGCTCCAGGCGTTCCTCGCTCGCATCGTCAAGCTCGCCAAGGGGATCACGCGACACGATGCGAACGCATGGGAGGATCGCAGCCTGCGCCGCGAGGTGGGTCACCTCCAGGCCGATCTCGACGCGCTCTGGGCGATGGTGAAGCTCTCGGTCTCCGAGACCGCGAAGACCGGCATGCCGGGCGTCGGTGCCTCGGCGATCAAGCTTTTCTACACCGAGACCTACCAGAAGATCTGCGAGGTCGGGCTGCGCGTGACGGGACGCATGGGAATCTCGCGCGAAGACGTGGGTGGGCACGAGAGCGGCGAGATGGTCTTCCGCGCGCTCGAATCGCTGTCGATGTCGATTGCGGCTGGGACCTCGCAGGTGCAGCGCAACATCATTTCCGAGCGGATCCTCGAATTGCCGAGAGAGCCGCGGTAGACGCGGGCGCGCAGAGGATCATCCGACATGGACTTCCGGGTCAACGAGGACCAGCAGGCGCTTCGAGACGGGATTCGTTCCTTCTGCGAGGGGCGTGTCACGATCGATCACCTGCGCGAACTGGAGAAGACTGGGGGGTTCGACTCAGCTCTCTGGCGCGAGATCGCCGAAATGGGAGTCTTCGGGCTACGCCTGGGAGAGGACGCCGGCGGTGTGGGCCTCGGCACCGCCGATGCCGTGCTCGTATTCGAAGAGTTGGCGAAGGCGCTCGTGCCGGGCCCGTTTCTCTGGTCGCACCTGGCGGCGGGCCTCGTCGACGGTGCGGCGGACGGTGCGGCCGTCGTGGGGGGGCTCGATCTCACGCGAGATGCGGACGGGCCCTATCTGGTCGAGTACCTGGACGCGCTCGACGCGTTGCTCCTCTTGTACCCGGATCGAATCGAGCGGATCGATCCGAAGGCGCTCGACGCAAAACCAGTGGAGACGCCCACCGATCCCTTGACGCCCGTGTGGGAGGTTGCCGCGCTCGGGAGCGGGGAGGCGATCGCCGGCGCCGACGACGCGAGTCGCCTGAGCCTCGAGGGAACGGTCCTGGCCGCTGCCCAGCTGCTCGGCATTGCCGAGGCTACCCTGGCGCTGTCGGTCGAATACTCGCGGGGCCGGGAACAGTTCAACCGTCCGATCGGTTCCTTCCAGTCGCTGAAGCACATCATGGCGGACGGATTCACGCGCCAGGAGGCGGCCCGGGCGGCGGTCTACGCCGCCGGCGCAACGCTCGACGACCCGGCCGTCGGCGACGTGGTGCGCGCCGCTTCCTCGGCGAAAGCCGTGGCCGGAGACGCCGCTTGGAAGAACGCGCGGGCGTGCATCCAGATCCACGGCGGCATGGGATTCACCTGGGAAATCCCGGCTCATTATTATTTGAAACGCACCTGGGTGCTCGAGTCTGTCTTCGGAGATATGGACGAGCATGCGGATGCGCTGGCGGACGGCATCGCTCGGGCCGTCGCCTGATTCCGAGGAGGCAGCGAATGGGCATTCTGGAGGGCAGGGCTGCGATCGTCACCGGAGGTGGCCGTGGCATCGGACGCGGCCACTGCCTGCAGCTGGCGGGACAGGGCGCGTCGGTGATCGTGAACGACGTCGACATCGACGAGGCGCGGAAGGTCGCCACCGAGATCTCCGAGAAGGGCGGCAAGGCCGGCGTCAACGACTCCGACATCTCGAGCCGAGAGGGCGCGCAGGCGCTCGTGCAGCAATGCGTCGACGAATTCGGAGCGATTCACGCTTGTGTGAACAATGCTGGAAACGTGCGCGATCGGTCGTTCCTCAAGATGAGTGACGAGGAATTCGATGCCGTGATGCAGGTGCACCTCTACGGCACCTTTCGTGTCGGCCAGGAATCTGCGCTTCGTTTCCGGGAACAGGGCGGCGGCTCGATCGTGAACACTGTTTCGGCGGCGCACTTCGGAAACTTTGGCCAGACGAATTATGCCGGCGCCAAGGGTGCGATTGCGTCCATGACCTACACCTGGGCCACCGAACTCTCGCGCTATGGCATCCGCGTGAACGCCATCAGCCCGTCGGGCACGACGCGCATGTCCCAGACATTCCGCTCGGGAGGAAAGGTCGTGGAGCAACCGTTCGTGGATCCGAACCAGAACGGTGCGTTCGTGGCATTTCTGTGCAGCGACGAGGCGGGGTGGATCACCGGGCAGATTTTCGGCACTGGTTCCGGCCGTGTACAGATCGTCGAGCAGCCGCGCTACGGCACCGCGCTCTACCTGGAGGATCTGCCGGTAGACGAGATCGTGAAGCATTTTCAGCGCGTCTTCGGAACGCGCCTGGAGAACTTCGGACTGATGAAACCGCCCTATGCCTTCTACGACGGAGTGAAACCCCCGGAGGCAAAGTGAGCTGATGGCCGGGATCGTCTCCTACGCCGCCTACATTCCGCCCACCCGTCTGGCGTTGGCCAGCATCGGTGGGCGCGAGGCGAAAGAGGGCGGGCCCGAAAAGGCCGTTGCCTGGAACGATGAGGACGCGGTCACCATGGCGGTGTCGGCCGCGGTCAACTGCCTGCGCGGCTTCGATCGGGAGAAGGTGGATGGCGTGATGTTCGCCTGTACCAGCCACCCTTTCGAAGAAAAACAGGGGGCGGCTCTTCTGGCGCGGGCCCTCGACCTGCCGCGGGCCGTGCGCACGGCCGATTTCTCGGGCTCCCTTCGCGCCGGGACCAGCGCGCTGCGAGCCGCCGTCGACGCGGTGGCAGCCGGCACGGCGCGGCGCGTGCTCGTCGTCGCGAGCGACTGCCGCATGGGAGCGCCGGGCTCGGGGCTCGAGATGAACTTCGGGGATGGGGCGGTGGCGTTTCTTCTCGGAACCTCGGATGCGGTGGCGACGCTCGACGCCTGCCACGCCGTGGCCGACGAGATCGTCGACGTCTGGCGCACGGCCGGCGATCCCTTTGTGCACAGCTGGGAAGACCGTTTCGTGATCCAGGAAGGCTACGTCCCGGGGATCGTCGAGGGTGTGCGCGGGCTGCTCGCGGAGGCGGGTCTGCGCGCTTCGGAATTTGCGAAGGTCGCGCTCTACGCCCCGGACAAGCGGAGTCACGGGAGTGCGGTGCGCAAGCTCGAACTGGCATCGGAGCAGGTGCAGGACCCGCTCTTTGGCCGCCTCGGAAATACGGGCTGCTCTTTTGCATTGCTCCAGCTGGCCCACGCGCTCGAGGACGCAAAACCCGGCGATCGGCTGCTCGTCGCGAGCTACGGCGACGGAGCCGAGGCGCTGGCGCTGACGGTTACCGAGCACGTGGAGAAGCTCGAGGAGCGGCGCGGCGTGGGCTGGCACCTGGGCCGGCGGCGCGGCGTGGAGAGCTATGACCGCTACCTGAAGGCGCGCAGCCTCCAGACCACCGAGTACGCCGCATCCAAAGATCCCGGCCTCTCGGCGACGATCCATTTCCGCGAACGGGATGCGGACACGAGTCTCGTGGGCCAGAAGTGCCGCAGCTGCGGCGCGGTGCAGTTCCCAGACCAGCGCATCTGCGAGACCTGCTTTGCCAAGGACGAGTTCGATCGGTACCGCCTTTCGGACCGGGTCGGCAGGGTGCTGACCTACACCTTCGACTTCTTCTTTCCGACGCCCGACCCGCCGACGGTGGTTACGATCTGCGACATCGACGGGGCGCGCGTCCACTTGCAGCTCGTGAATGTCACCCCCGAGGCCGTGAAGCTCGACATGCCCGTGGAGTTCGAATTCAGGCGCATCCACCAGTCCGGCGGACGCCCCAACTACTACTGGAAGGCAACGCCCCAATGAGTCGCGATTCGATTCGAGACAAGGTGGCGATCGTCGGCGTTGGCTGCTGCCCGTTCGGTGAGAACTGGGACCAGAGTCCGTCCGACATGATCGTCGACGCCGCCTACGAGGCCTACGCCGACGCCGGGATCGAAAAGCCCCAGGAACAGATCGACGCGGTCTTCACCGGCTCGCTCTATTCGGGCAGGGGCCCGCACGAATGCAGCGACGCACTCAAGCTGTGGAAGCCGGTGACGTCAGTGTCGAACTATTGTGCCACTGGAACCGACGCCTTCCGGTGCGGTGTGATGTCGGTGGCTTGTGGTCTCTACGACACGGTGCTCGTGGTGGGCTACGACAAGCCGAAGGACCGCGGTGTATCGGGTCCTTCGGTGATGATGACGCAGGTGCGCGATCTGCCCCAGACCCCCGCCGGTTGGTTCTCGATCTGTGCCGCGCGCTACTTCGATGCGTACGGCGCGTCTCGGGACGACCTGGCCAAGATCGCGATCAAGAACCACCACAACGGGACGCTGGCGCCAAATTCTTTCTTGAAGCGCGAGATCACTCTCGAGGACTACAAGAAGGCGCGGCTCATCTCGTGGCCTTTCGGTCTCTACGATTGTGCGGCGCAGACCGATGGCGCGGCAGCGGCGATCATCACGCGTGCCGATCTCGCAAAGGGCTACCGAGAGGATCCGGTGCTCGTGAAGGGCGTCACGGTCTTCGGTGGCCCGAACCCCCAGAAGGATCCGACGATGGACTTCCTGGCCTGGAAGCCCACCATCGAAGCCAGCAAGGTGGCCTACGAGATGGCGGGTGTCGGACCGGGCGACATCGACGTCGCTCAGGTGCACGATTGCTTTTCTCTGACCGAACTGCTGACCTACGAAGACCTGGGTTTCTGCGAGAAGGGATCCGCCAAGGAACACATCGCGTCCGGCCGCTTCGAGATCGGCGGTGAGTTGCCGGTGAATACGGACGGAGGACTCAAGAGCTTCGGCCACCCGACCGGCGCTACGGGCGTGCGCATGATCTACGAGAACACGCTCCAGCTCCAGGGGCGTGCCGGCGAACGCCAGACACCGGGTGCGGCGATTGCGCTGTCCCACAATATCGGCGGCCATCCCACTGCCTGCGGGATCGCCATCCTCGGCCGCACCTGATTCCGAGAGGATCCATGGGTTACGAGAACATCCTGTACGAGAAGCAGGACGGTGTGGCGACGATCACTCTGAACCGTCCGGAGAAACTGAACGCGTACATCACGCCGATGGGAGATGAGGTCACGGACGCTTTCCGAAGCGCGCGCGACGACGACGCCGTGCGTGCCGTGATCCTGACCGGGGCCGGACGAGGTTTCTGCGCCGGTGTCGACCTCGATCATTTGAAGGCGCACGAGGCGGGGGAGAACGCGGTTGCCGGCAAGGGCCCGCGGCTCGGTGAGGAAGACTTTCTCAAGAAGCTCCCCCTCGAGCTGGTGGCGTATCCGAAACCCTTGATCGCAGCGGTGAACGGTGCGGCGATCGGTGTCGGCGTCACGATGATTCTGCCCTGCGACGTCCGGATCGCGGCAGCGGGCGCCAAGATCGGTGTCACGTTCACGAAGCTCGGGATCCTGCCGGGACTCGGCAGCACGCACCTGCTTCCGCGCCTCGTGGGTCGTGCCAAGGCGCTCGAACTGGTACTGACGGCGCGGGTCGTCCTGGCCGAGGAGGCCGCAGAGATCGGCCTGGTCAACAAGGTCGTTCCCGCCGACGAGGTCGTGAAGGAGGCCCGGGAGTGGGCCACACTCATGGCCGGGAAGCGCCCCGAGGTTCTCGCCGCCGCCAAGCGCGCGCTCGCCTTCGGAGAAACCCACGGCATGGAGGAAGCCATGCGCAACGAAGAGCGCGCGAGCGCCGAGCTGCGGAAGGCTCGCCGGCGTTAGCGATCCTTCTCGTTGCCGCGTGGGGTATGGTGGGCGCCTCGTTTCGTCCCAAGGAGTCTGAAGGTCATGTCTCTGCGCGTCTTGCTCGCGCTGTTCTCGTGGGCGCTCGCAGGGCCTGGCACAGCGGCACCGATCATCGAGGTCACTGCGCCCGAGGGGAAAGCACCGTGGACTGGCCTCGAAGCGCGCGATGCTGATTCGGACTTTCACTTCGTGGTGGTTACGGACCGCACGGGTGAGCATCGCGATGGGGTGTTCGCCGGTGCGATGCCGAAGATCGATCTCGTCGAGCCCGCCTTCGTCGTCAGCGTCGGCGATCTGATCGAGGGCTACACCGAAGACCGCGCCGACCTCCTCGAGCAATGGCAGGAGATCGACGGATATGTCCGGAGCCTGCGGGCGCCCTTCTTCTACGTGCCGGGTAACCACGACTTCAGCAACGAGGTCATGTCGAAGCTCTGGCGCGAGCGCTACGGGCCGAGCTTCTACGATTTCTGGTACAAGGACGTCCACTTCGTCGTACTGAACAGCGAACTCTTCTCGGCGGTGGGCCGTCGCGGCCAGACCATCCCCGGTCCCGACACTCAGAAGGCGCAGATGGCGTGGGTGGAGCAGGTGTTGGGCCAGGACCGGAAGGCGCGATGGACCTTCGTTTTGATTCACCAGCCACTCTGGGACTATGGGGACCGGATCCATCCGGACTGGCGTCGCGTCGAGGAATTGCTGGGCGATCGTCCGTACACGGTCTTCGCGGGCCACATCCACGAGTACACGGCCTTGACCCGCAACGATCGGCGCTACATCACGTTGGCGACGACCGGTGGCGGTAGCCCGATGCGTGGCATCGACCAGGGCGAGTTCGACCATGTGGTGCTCGTGACGATGACCGACGAGGGACCCACGATCGCGAACCTCATGCTCGACGGGATCCGCGGTCCCGACGTTCGGACTGCCGCGGGGCGTACGGTGATGAGCGCGATGGAGCGGGCGCTTTCGGTCGAGCCTCTGGTGCAGGCTGGCGATCTCTTCAGGGAGGGAGCGGTGCGCTTCCGAATCGAGAACCGTGGTGAGGGCGTTCTCAAGGTGAGGGGTACGTTCGAGTCGAACGGCCAGATCGTTCCGGTTTCTAGCGGCTACTCCTCCGAGATTCCCCCGGGTGGGGAGCAATTTCTAGACGTGGACCTACGCGCTGTGAAGCCGGTTTCCTTCGAAGAACTCGAGCCGGCGACGGCGCGCTGGACCCTGCGCATGGCCAAGCCCGACGGAAGTCCGGCCGAACTCGTGGAAACGTCGTGGCTGTTCCCGGAAAAGCGTTTTGCGTGCGTGCCCGTGGACGGAGTGATCGAGGTAGACGGTGATGTCGGAGAATGGGGGGGCCTGCGCTTCCACGTGGGAGCCCGGCCTGCGTCCGGTGGCAGCGATCGCTCCGCTGTCTCCTACGACTTCGACGTACGCTGTGACGATTCATTCGTCTACGTGGGTGTTGCGGTGCGAGACTCTGACCTCTACCTGTCGGAAGACGAGGTCGGAAGGAAGCAGGACGGAGTCTCCGTGAACCTCGATGCGCGCCCGGATCCGGAACGCTCCGAGAATCAGCATTTCTTCACGGCGGCGATGAACGGGTCGACCCGCAAGATGATCATCACCGCGATCGCGCCGGTCGAGCCGAAGCCCGATACGGTTTTCGACACCTTCATCGGGCCCGTTCCAGACGATGCGCTGCGGGCGTCTCGGCGCACCGCCGAGGGCTACGCAGTAGAGTTTGCGGTTCCCGTGGCAGCCTTGGACGAACGTCAGGGCCGCGCCTGGCGGGCATTCCGCCTCAACGTCAGCGTTCAGGACTTCGATGCGGATGGCCGCCACATCGACACGCTGTGGTGGCGTCCGAGTCGGATGGGCCTTTCCACCACACCGGTTCCGGGCAGCGGTACGTTTGTACGGGCTGCCGATTAGGGGGATTCGAGTTGAGAACGATTCTTACCGCCGTCGTCCTCGCTTTTGCGGGCGGCGTGGCTTTTTTCGTGCTCGCCGGGCGCGGCGTCTTCGGGAGTCACGAGGGCCCGGGCGAGGTCACCCCGGTTGCGCGGCCCGCCGCCGACGTGAGCGCGAGCGAAGCCGAGGTGAAAGAAGCGGCGAGTGAGATCGGTGTGGCGCGCCCGAAGCAGGTGCTCTTCGGCGACCTCCATGTGCACACGACATTTTCCTTCGATGCGTTCCTGTTCAGTCTTCCCTTGATGGGCGGTGAGGGTGCGCACCCGCCGGCCGACGCCTGTGATTTTGCGCGCTATTGCTCCGCGCTCGACTTCTGGTCGATCAACGATCACGCCTTCAGCATCACCCCCGAGCACTGGAGCGAGACGATCGATTCGATCCGACAGTGCAACGACGTGGCAGGCGACCCGTCTAACCCGGATACGGTCGCGTACCTCGGCTGGGAGTGGACGCAGGTCGGACTAGAGCCCGACGATCACTACGGCCACAAGAACGTCGTGCTTCGCGACCTCGATGACGACAAGATTCCCGCACGTCCGATCGGGTCGCAACGATTGGCCGGCGGCGTTCCCCCGCTGTGGGTGCGCGGGCTCGCGGCGCTCGGCGGTGATGACCGGATGGACGATCTGGTGAAGTACTGGACCGAGTGGGGAGACACACCCGACTGTGAGATCGACGTGAATACCCGGGACTTGCCGCACGACTGCGTCGAGGCGGCCGAGACACCGGCAGCGCTCTTCCGCAAGCTCGACGAGTGGGATCTCGCGTCGATCGTGATCCCTCACGGCACCACCTGGGGCTTCTACTCGCCGCCCGGCTCCACCTGGGACAAGCAGCTCACGGCGGCGCAGCGCGGTGAGGGCCGGCAAAACCTGTTCGAGATCTACTCCGGGCACGGCGATTCGGAGGTCTACCGAGACTTCCGTGCCGTCGAATTCGACGAAGAGGGCAACCCGACCTGTCCCGAGCCGTCGGAGGATTACCTGCCGACCTGTTGGCGCGCCGGGGAGATCATCGAAACGCGCTGTCTCGAAGAGGGCCAGCCGGCCGCGGACTGCGCGGATCGCGCCCGGACGGCGCGCACGAACGCGGCGGCGGCCGGAGTTGCGGTGCACCGCACGGTTCCGGGTGCGACGATCGAAGACTGGCTCGATGCCGGCCAGTGCACGGATTGTCGCGAGCCTGCATTCAACTACCGCCCCGGCGGGTCGGCGCAGTACGTTCTGGCCATCGGGAACTTCGACGAGTCCGAACCGGCACACTTCCGGATGGGTTTCATGTCGTCGAGTGACAACCACTATGCCCGTCCGGGCACCGGCTACAAGGAGAAGTTTCGCCGGGGCATGACCGAGTCGCAGGGGGGGAATCCCGAGGTCGGAGGTCTCCTGGGGAGCTTCTTCCTGCCGCCCAACGAGGAGCCGGAATCGGAGTCGGTGCCCTTCAAGATCGAGCAGCCGAGCTTCCAGGTGTTCGAGGTGGAGCGCCAGGCATCGTTCTTGACCACCGGCGGACTCATTGCCGCGCACTCCGATGGTCGCGACCGCAATTCCATCTGGGACGCGATGGAGCGGCGCGAAGTCTATGGAACCACCGGCCCGCGCATCCTGCTCTGGTTCGACCTGTTGAACCCGCCGGGCTCCCGCGGGACCCCGGCTCCCATGGGCACCGAGGTAGCGATGAGCGACAGCCCGATCTTCCAGGTGCGTGCCGTGGGCTCCTTCGAGCAGAAGCCCGGTTGTCCGGAAAACGTGTCGGCGGTGCTCGGTGCAGAGCGTCTCCAACACCTGTGCAAGGGCGAATGCTATTACCCGTCGGATACGCGCCGCGAGATCAAGCGAATCGAGGTGGTGCGAATCCGACCCCAGGTGAGCCCGGGCGAGGACGTGAAGCAGCTCATCGACGACCCCTGGAAGGTCTTCTCCTGCGATCCGGATCCAGCCGGATGCGTCGTCACGTTTACCGACCCCGACTTCGCAGACGCCGGGCGGGACACGCTCTACTACGCCCGGGCATTCGAGGAGCCGAAGTCCGGCATCAATGCCGGCAATCTGCGTTGCGAACGCGACGCCGAGGGGAACTGCGTGGACGTCGACCCCTGTCCGGGTCCCGCTGGCCGAAACGACGACTGCCTCGCGCCGCACCAGCCGCGGGCGTGGTCGTCTCCCATCTGGGTCGATGCTGCCGGCGTCTGAACAGGGGGGAGCCTGTCTGCTCGATCTCCAAGGCGCCTGAACTCGAGGCGTCCGACTCCTTCTGCGCGAGTTGCCGGAAGCGCAGGGCGCGGCACAGCCCGGTCGTCATCCTCGAGGCGGCGTGTCGATTCTCTAGTCCGGGATCTCGAGGCCTTCGGGGAACCCGCCTTCTACGAGAACCTGCTCCTCGACGCGCTCGGCGATGCGCCAGCCGTCGCCCGTTCGCACGAGCCGGTCGACGTAATGGGCCCACACGGTGAAGGAATGCTTTGTGCCTTCATCGCCCGGAAAACTCATGGGGTTCACCACGTAGGTCCGGCTGCGCGCTTCGTCTCCCCGTAGCTCCACGCTGCTGTTTCCGATGAAGTGGACCATCTTGTCGAAGGGTGCCAGCGCCTTCTCGAGCCATGCGCGCACCTCCGGGTACTTTCCGGAAATGCCGCCAGAACTCGTGTAGTCGACGGTGGCGTCGGGGAGAAAGCAGGTGTCGAGCAGCGCGTAGTCCCGGGTGTCGATGGCGCGCGTATAGCGCGTGAGCAGGTCACCGATCTCGATACGGTCGGATAGTTCCTGGAGCGAGTGCGGCATCAGCGCTTCACGATGACCGAGGAGCCGTGCCCGAAGAGCCCCTGGTTCGCCGTGATCCCGACGCGGGCGCCCTCGACCTGACGGTCTCCGGCCTGGCCGCGGAGCTGCCAGGCGAGCTCACAGACCTGGGCGATCGCCTGGGCGGGGACCGCCTCGCCGAAGCAGGAAAGGCCGCCGCTCGGGTTGACGGGTACGCGGCCCCCGAGTGTGGTCTCGCCGTCGTGGAGCAGGCGCTCGGCACCGCCGGCCTCGCACAGGCCGATGTGTTCATACCAGTCGAGTTCGAGCGCTGCGGACAGGTCGTATACCTCGGCCAGGTCGACGTCTTCCGGTCCGATGCCCGCTTCTTCGTAGGCGCGTTGCGCAATCGAGTCCTTGAAGGGGGTGCCGGGGGCCTTGACCTGGGCTGCGTCGGTCGAAAACATCGGCATATCGAGCTCGGTGTTCGGATAGCTCGGTGTGACAGTCGAGACACCGGCGATGGTAATCGGGTCGATGCCCTTTCTGCGCGCGTACTCCATGCTGGTCAGGATCAGCGCGGCACCGCCGTCGCTGGTGGCGCAGATCATGAGCAGGCGCAGCGGATCGGACACGATCGCCGATTCGAGCACTTCTTCGATGGTGAAGGCCTTCTTGTAACGCGCGTTCGGGTTGGTGTAGCCGTGACGGCTGTTCTTCACCTTTACCTTGGCGAAGTCGAGTTCGCTGGCTCCGTACAATTCCATGCGCCGCCGCGCGTAGAGTCCGAAGTAGATCGGATTGGTGGCCCCGACCAGGCGGAAGCGCAGCCAGTCCGGATCCGTCAGCCGCTCGCCCGCCTGGGGTGCGAAGAATCCCTTGGGCGCCGCGTCCGCACCGACGACGAGCGCCACGTCGGTCATGCCCGCGAGGATCTGGGCGCGGGCCACGTTGATGGCCTGGGCGCCGGTGGCGCAGGCGCCGTAGGTGCTGGCCACGGGCACGCCCGTCCAGCCCAGGGCCTGGGCGAAGGTCGATCCGGCGACGTAGCCCGGGTAACCGTTGCGCATGGTGTCGCCGCCAACTACGAGACCGACGTCCTGCCAGTCGATGCCGGCATCGGCGAGCGCATCTCGAGCTGCCTTCACACCGTACTCGGCAAAGTTGCGGCCCCATTTGCCCCAGGGGTGCATCCCGACACCGAGGATCGCGACTTCTTTGGACATTCCAATTCTCCCAGACGCTGGAACTCCCATTTCTATCACAGGGGCGGGAGCTTTTCCCCTTCGTTAGACGCGCCGCTCTCGTCCGCGCCAGTAGGGCTCGCGAAGGTGTCTCACCATGAGCTTTCCGGTCGAGTGACGGGGAAGCTCGCTCTCGAAGTCGACCGAGCGCGGCACCTTGTAGCCGGCCAGCCGCTCGCGCCCAAAGGCGAGAATCTCACGCTCGAGTTCGGGCGAAGCCTCGAAGTCGGGGCGCAACTCGACGGCGGCCTTGACGCTTTCGCCCCACTCATCGTCGGGAATCCCGAATACCGCCACATCCGCTACCGCTGGGTGTGCCTGGATCACCCCCTCGATTTCTGCCGGATAGATGTTCACACCGCCGGAAATGATCACGTTCGTCTTTCTGTCGGAAAGGTAGACGAAGCCTTCCGCGTCGATGCGGCCCACGTCGCCGAGCGTGAAGCTGTGCGGGTCGAGGTAGGCGTCCCGCGTCTTCTGGGCATCGCCGTGATACTCGAAGAAGCGCTCCAGGTCGTTGTGGCGGCTGTAGAGCAGCCCTTCTTCACCGTCGGGAAGGCGTTTCCCGGAATCGTCCACCGCAAAAACCTCGAATTGCGGCAGCACTCGGCCCACCGTCCCCGGATGCGAGAGCCATTCTTCGGAGTCGACCAGAGTCGTGACGCCACCCTCGGTGCCGCCCCAATATTCGACGAGCACCGGTCCCCACCATTCGAGCATGCGTCGCTTGACGTCGGGTGCGATGGGTGCCGCGCCGTGGAGAACGAGGTGGAGGTCCGGCGCCACGAATGCGGCGCGCTCCACATCCGGTAGGCGCAGGAGCCTCACGAATAGGGTCGGCACCAGGTGGGTGTGGTGGACCGCGCGCTCGCGCAGGAGCGCCAGGGTCTCGCGCTCGTCGAAGCGGGGTTGGATGATCACGGGTGCACCGTTCAGGTGGTCGTAGACCGCGAACATCAGCGGTGCTGCGTGGTACACGGGTCCGGTGACCAGGTGAGGTCCCGATCCGTCGAGGGCGATCCTGCGACCGTAGGCTCGCGCGGCGTCGAGTGCCGCCTGCGCGGAAGCCGGGCGGCGGCGCTTCACGCCCTTGGGGCACCCGCTCGTGCCGCTGGTGTAGATCATGTTGCCGCCGGCTGGCCCGTCGGTGGAAAGCGGCGATGCCGACACTGAGACCAGTGCCGAGTCGAGTTCGTCGCCGACGTGGAGGATCTCTCGGGCGCCGGCAGACCGGGCCGCCGTCTCGTGTTCGGGATCGACGAAGACGATGCGAGCACCCGAGTCGCGGACGACGTGTTCGATCTCGCTGGGCTGCAGGTGCCGGTTGATGGGTGTCATCCACACGCCCGAAAGCAGCGCTGCCAGGATCAGCTCCACCGACTCGAGGCGGTTGCCCAGCAGGCTGGCCGCGTGGTCGCCGGGCGCGAGGCGAAGCGAGTCGCGCAGCAGATGGGTCAGGCGGTGCAGGCGGTCTTCGAGCTCTGCCCAGCTGCGCCGGCGCACCCCGTCGTCGAGCGCCACCTCGTCGGGCGCCGAGCGGGATTTTTCGAAGATCACGTCCGTCGTCCGGGCACAAGCACCTGCCGCTCGCGGTGGAGGGTGGCATCGGAGTATCGAAGAAAACCCTTGCGGTTTCAGTCGTTTGCGGGTGAAACTCCCGCCACGGAGCGGCGCTGCCGCGTTTACAGAAACGGAACGTATCGTTATTATAATGCGTCCGGAGGCTCCATGGACAAGCGGATGACCCCGGCCGACGTGGTCGCCGAGCTTCGCGATGGCATGACCCTCGGCATCGGGGGGTGGGGCTCGCGACGAAAGCCCATGGCACTGGTGCGCGAGATCCTGCGCTCTTCTCTCACCGACCTCACGATCGTGAGCTACGGCGGCCCCGATGTGGGCCTGCTCTGCAAGTACGGCAAGGTCAAGAAGCTCGTCTACGGTTTCGTGTCCCTCGATTCGATTCCCCTCGAGCCGCACTTTCGCCAGGCCCGCCAGGCCGGTGCGTTCCAGGCGGCCGAACTCGACGAAGGCATGCTCCAGTGGGGGCTTCGCGCGGCGGCCTACCGGCTGCCGTTCCTTCCGACGCGAGCTGGGCTCGGGTCGGACGTGATGCGCATCAACCCGGAACTGCGCCGCGTCCGTTCTCCGTACAGCGACGGCGAAGAGCTCCTGGCGATGCCGGCGCTCGAACTCGATGCGGCACTTCTCCACATGAACCGGGCCGACGCTCGGGGAAACGGCCAGTTCCTGGGTCCGGATCTCTACTTCGACGACCTCTTCTGTCTGGCTGCCAAACGGCGCTTCATGTCCTGCGAGAAGCTCGTTCCGACCAGTGAGTTGGGGAAGGAGGGCAGCCTCCACACCCTGCGCATCAACCGCAGCATGGTCGACGGCGTGATCGAGACGCCCCGCGGTGCACATTTCACCGAATGTCCGCCCGATTACGACCGCGACGAGAGTTTCCAGAAGGAGTACGCTGCGACGGCCAAGGATCCCGAGGCCTGGGACGCATTCAAGGTGCGGTACCTGGACGTGCCCGAAGAGGAATACCAGGCCGCCGTAAAGGAGAGGGCCCGTGGCTGAGTGCACGCGTGCGGATGTGTGTGCCGTGGCAGTGGCGGATGCCTTTCGCGGCGATGGGGAGATCCTGGCGAGCTCCTTTGGCACCGTTCCCGCCATCGGTGCGCGGCTGGCGAAGATGACCTTCGAGCCGGATTTGCTGATGACCGATGGCACCGCGACGCTTCTCGAGGAGCCGCTGCCCGTGAGCGGCGACCCGCCCGAGACGGTGGCCGAGGCCTGGTTGCCTTTCCGCAGTGTCTTCGAGCTGCTCTGGAATGGAAAGCGCCACATCGTGATGGTCGCCAGCCAGATCGACCGCTTCGGCAACCAGAACTTCTCCTGCATCGGGCCGCACGAAAAACCCAAGGCGCAGCTTCTGGGCATGCGCGGCGCGCCGGGCAACACCCTGTCTCACAAGACCAGCTACTGGGTGCCCAACCACTCGACGCGGACCTTCGTCGAGAAGGTCGACTGCGTATCGGGCGTCGGGAACGACCGGGCGCGTGAACTCGGCGCGGTGGCGCGGTTTCACTCGTTGTGCCGCGTCGTCTCGAACCTCGGCGTCTTCGATTTCGAGACTCCGGACCGGCGCATGCGGCTGCGCTCCGTGCACCCCGGAGTCGGCGTCGACGAAGTCCGGGAGCAGACGGGCTTCGAACTCGTCATCGAAGGCGACGTGCCCGAGTCTCGAGCGCCCAGCGACGAGGAATTGCGATGGATCCGCGAGGCGATCGATCCCGAAGGCTTCGCGAAAAACGAGGTGCCGTTCTAGCGCGCACTCGGCGCTGACGGCCGGAAGGACCCCCCACGTGACCCGCGCACTGAAGACGCGTGTCTGCGAGTTGCTCGACGCCTCGTACCCGATTCTGCAGACGGGCATGGGCTGGGTGGCGACGCCCGAGCTGACGGCAGCGGCGTGCGATGCCGGTGCCTTCGGGTTCCTGGCCGCGGCGACGATTCCGCCCGAGGAGGTGGAGGCCGCGATCCTGCGCGTGAAAGCGCTGACGGAGCGTCCTTTCGGCGTGAACTTCCTGATGGATGCCCCCGGCGCGGATGTGATCTCCGAGGCGATCATTCGCCAGGGCGTGAAGGCCGCGGGCTACAACCGGGCGCCGAGCGCCGAGTTGATCCAGCGGCTGAAAGACGCCGGTGTCGTCTGCGTGCCGACGTGCGGCGCGGTCAAGCACGCGGTGAAGGCCGCAAAGCTCGGTGCGGATATCGTCATCGTCCAGGGCGGCGAGGGCGGTGGTCACACCGGCAACACACCGACTTCGCTTCTCGTCTCGGCCTGCGTCGACGCTGTCTCGGTGCCGGTCGTGGCGGCGGGCGGTTTCCACGACGGCCGCGGTCTGGTCGCTGCGCTGGCCTTCGGAGCCGAGGGCATCGCCATGGGGACGCGCTTCCTGCTCACCCGGGAGAGTCCCGTGCCGGAGATTACGACGGATCGTTATCTGGCAGCCAGCGTCGACGACGTGATCCGCACGACCCAGATCGACGGGATGCCACAGCGGGTGGTGATGAACGAGTTCGTCCGCAGTCTCGAGGGCAAGGGGCCGGGGGCGCGCTTGTGGCTCGCCTTCCGCAACGCCTTCGAGCTGCGGCGTATCACGGGTGCGTCGGTTCCGGCGCTGCTGCGCTCCGGACTCGCGATGCGGAAGAACGAGCGTCTCACCCGGGCGCAGACCTTGCTCGCCGCAAACGCGCCGATCCTCACCAAGCGGGCGATGGTCGATGGCGACCCCGTAACGGGGTGTCTGCCGAGCGGCAGTGTCACCGGAATGATCGAAGACCGCCCCACATGCGACGCTCTCGTACGGCGCATGGTGGAGGAGGCCGAGCGCACGTTGAAGGCACTGGGAGCCTGAGGAGAGATATGGCCATCGAAGTTCACGCCCAGGACGGCATCGCCGAGATCGTCATCAACAACCCGCCGGTCAACGCACTGAACAGCGAGGACTGGTTCGTATTCGCCGATACGGTCAAGAGCTTTGGCTCTCGTCCGGACGTGAACTGCGTGGTGATCCGGGCCGAGGGACGCGGATTTCAGGCGGGAGTGGACGTCAAGGAGTTGGCGGAGGACGGCACGAAGATCGTCGCTGCGAGCCGTGGCTGCTACGACACCTTTGCCGCCGTCTACGACTGCCCGGTTCCGGTGATCTCCGCCGTGCACGGCTATTGTATCGGCGGGGGCCTCGGCGTGGCCGGTAACTCCGACATCGTGATCGCCTCCGAAGACGCGACCTTCGCCCTCACTGAGATCGACCGCGGGGCGTTGGGTGCCGCTACCCACACGATGCGGATGTTCGGCATCCAGAAGGCCCGGCGCATGCTCTACACCGGCGAGGCGATCGATGCCCGGGAGGCCTACCGGCTCGGCGGCGTCGAATCGGTCGTCCCGCGCGAGAAACTCCGCGACGCGGCGTTCGAACTCGCACGCAACATTGCGGGGAAGAGCGGCAAGGCGCTGCGGCTCGCCAAGTGGTCGCTCAACGGCATCGAATTGCTCGACCCGAAAGACAGCTACCGCTTCGAACAGGGCTTTACCTTCGAACTCTACACGTCGGACGATTCCCAGGAGGCGCGGGATGCCTTCGTCGAGAAGCGCGACGCCGATTTCGAAAGCAAGCGCCCGAAGTCCGGCGGAGCCGACAAGGACAAAGACTGATGGATCTCACCTACACCTCGGACCAGGAGGCGTTCCGCAAGGAGGCGCGTGCCTGGCTCGAGGCGAATGCGCCAAAGGAGCCGCTCGCGAGCTTCGACACCCGCGATGGCTTCGAGGCCCATTGTGAGTGGGAGGCACGGCTCAATGCGGGCGGCTGGGCCATGGTGCCGTGGCCCGTAGAGTACGGCGGACGCGGTGCGAACCTCCTCGAGTGGCTCATCTTCGAGGAGGAGTATTACCGCGTGCGCGCACCGGGCCGCGTGAACCAGAACGGCATCTTCCTGCTCGGCCCGACGATCATGGAGTTCGGTACGCCGGAACAGAAAGCGCGCTTCCTGCCGGAGATGGCGTCGAGCCGGGAGGTCTGGGCCCAGGGCTGGAGCGAGCCCAACGCGGGTAGCGACATGGCGAATATTCAGACCACGGCGGTTCGCGACGGCGATGATTTCGTCATCAATGGTCAGAAGACCTGGGCGAGCCGGGGTGCCTACGCCCACTGGCTCTTCGGGCTGTTTCGCACCGATCCGGACTCGGAGCGGCACAAGGGACTCTCCTTCATTCTCTGTCCGCTCGACGCGCCCGGCATCACCGTACGCCCCATCGAGAAGCTGAACCACAAGGCGGCCTTCGCCGAGGTCTTCTTCGACGACGCGCGCGTCTCTGCGGAACACCTCCTCGGAGAGGAAGGGTCGGGCTGGAGTGTCGCCATGTCGACGGCGGGCTTCGAGCGCGGTCTCATGCTGCGCAGCCCCGCCCGCTTCCAGGACACGGCGGCGAGACTCGTGCGGCTCTACCGGGAGAACGCCGCAGATTGCGATCCCGGTTTGAAGCGACGGGTGGCCGATTGCTGGATGCGCGCCGAGGCCTACACCCTCGAGACCTATCGCACGGTTTCGCGACTTCTCGAGGGCGGGAAGATCGGGGCCGAGGCGTCTTTGAACAAGATCTTCTGGTCCGAGCTCGACGTCGAGATGCACGAGGTTGCGCTCGAGATCCTCGGCTGGCGTGCCGAACTCCTGCCGGGCGCCGCGGGGGCCACCGGCGTGGGCGAATGGCTCGACGGCTATATCTTCGCGTTGGCGGGTCCGATCTATGCCGGCACCAACGAGATCCAGCGAAACGTCATCGCCGAGCGGGTTCTCGGCCTGCCGAGGAAGTAGCCGTGCGCTTTTCCTTCGACGAAGACCAGCTGCTGTTCCAGACCTCGTTGCGCGACTTTCTCGCCAAGGAGTGCACGCCCGAGGGTATTCGCGCCGGCTGGGACGAGGACCGGAGCCACTCGCCGGAACTCTGGTCGCAGTTGGCGGAGCTGGGAGTGACGGGTTTGCTCGTGCCCGAAGCGCACGACGGCATGGGGATGGGCGAGATCGACTCGGTGCTCCTCTTCGAGGAGGCGGGGCGCGCCGCTTGCCCCGAGCCCGTGGTTGCCACCGCCGCGGTCGCGGCGCCTTTGCTCGCAGAGATCGGAAATGTCGAGTTCGCCGGTCCCTGGCTTGCGCGGATTGGCTCCGGAGACGCGATCGTCGCCGTGGGGCACGAAGTGAGCCCTCTCGTCACGGATGCGGACCTGGCACGGCTGCTACTGCTTCAGCGCGGTGACGCGGTGCATGCTGTCGAGCCGGGCGCTTGCGCGATCACTGCGCAGCCCGCCAACGATCCGTCGCGGCGCCTGTTCCGGGTCGACTTCACGCCGTCGGAAGCCACGCGCGTCGCCGACGGTGAGCTGGGCCGTGCGCTCTGGGCAGCAGCGCTCGACCGGGGGGCGCTTGCCTGCGCTGCCCAGCTTCTCGGGACGACGGACAAGCTCATCGCGCTGTCCTCGGAATACGCGGAGCAGCGGCATCAGTTCGGGAAGCCGATCGGATCTTTCCAGGCCGTGAAGCATATGCTCGCCGACTGCAAGGTGAAGCTCGAGTACGCGCGGCCGGCTGTGCACCGGGCGGCGTACTCGGTGGCACACTCCGCGGCGTGCTCCGCCGCGGATCGGTCGCTGCACGTCTCCATGGCGAAGGTCGCCGCCGCCGATGCGGCGCTCTTCAGCGCGCGTCGGGCGCTTCAGGTGCACGGCGCGATCGGCTACACCTGGGAGCAGGACCTCCATATCTGGATGCGGCGGGCCTGGTCGCTCGAGCAGGCCTGGGGGCGCAACGATTTCCATCGGGGCCGCGTTGAGGCGGCCCTCTTTTCCGACGGAGCCCGTCTCGGGCCCGGCGAGACCTTCCGGGGAGACTGACGACATGGCAGAAGCCTATTTGATCGATGCGGTCCGGACGCCTGTGGGCAAGCGCGGTGGTGGACTCGCGAGTGTCCATTCCGCCGATCTCGGCGCTCATGTGCTCAAAGGCCTGATGGAGCGCACGGGTGTCGACCCGAATGCCGTCGAGGACGTGATCTTCGGCTGCTGCGACGCTGTCGGATCGCAGGCGGGCGACATCGCGCGCACGTCCTGGCTCGCAGCGGGCCTGCCGCTGCACGTCCCGGGTGTCACCATCGACCGGCAGTGCGGCTCGTCTCAGCAGTCCGTCCACTTCGCGAGCCAGGCGGTACTGAGCGGGACCAGCGACCTGATCGTTGCGGGCGGCGTCCAGAACATGAGCATGATCCCGATTTCCTACGCCATGACCTGCGCGGAACCCCTCGGTATCGAGAGCCCCTTCGCAGGCTCTACGGGCTGGCTCGAGCGCTACGGAGACCAGGAGGTTTCGCAGTTTCGGGGTGCCGAGATGATCGCCGAAAAGTGGGACATTTCGCGCCGCGACATGGAGGAGTTCGCGCTGGCGAGCCACGAGCGCGCGCTGCGCGCCATCGACGAGGGCCGCTTCGAGAACGAGATCATCCCCTACGGCGACGTCACTACCGACGAGGGCCCGCGCCGCGGCACCAGCATCGAGAAGATGGCAGGGCTACAGCCGTTGGTGGAGGGCGGTCGCCTCACGGCGGCGCTGGCCAGTCAGATTTCGGACGGTGCCACGGCGACGCTCGTCGCATCCGAACAGGCCGTCAGGGAACACGGGCTTTCTCCGCGGGCGCGGGTTCACCACCTGAGCGTGCGCGCGGACGACCCGATCTACATGTTGACGGCGCCCATTCCGGCCACGAAGCACGCCCTCGAAAAGACCGGCCTGACGCAGGGAGACATCGATCTCGTGGAGATCAACGAAGCCTTTGCCTCTGTCGTCCTGGCGTGGCAGAAGGAAACCGGCTGGGACCTCGAAAAGGTCAACGTGAACGGCGGCGCCATTGCCCTCGGGCACCCGATCGGGGCCACCGGAACGCGGCTCATGGCCACGCTGCTGAACGAGCTCGAGCGGACCGGGGGTCGGTACGGCATGCAGACCATGTGCGAGGGCGGGGGCCAGGCCAACGTCACCATCATCGAGAGGCTCTGATCAAAATGGGAATCTGTGACGGCAGGGTGATCATCGTTACCGGAGCGGGCCGAGGAATCGGCAAGGAGCACGCCCTCGCGTTTGCCCGGGAGGGCGCCAGGGTCATGGTGAACGATATTGGCGTCGAGTTGGACGGGAGCGGTGGCGGCTCGGGTCCCGCGGGTGAGGTCGTGGAGGAGATCCGGTCCAACGGCGGCGAAGCGGCCGCAAACGGCGCCGACGTAGCCGACTGGGACCAGACGGGCCAGCTGGTGCAGCAGACGCTCGAGACGTTCGGGCGTCTCGATGTCGTGGTGAACAATGCGGGGGTCGTCCGCGACCGGATGTTCGTTTCGTGCAGCGAAGCAGAGTGGGATGCGGTGGTGCGCGTGCATCTAAAGGGCCATTTCTGCACCGCGCGTCATGCCGCCGAGCACTGGCGGAACGAATCGAAGGCCGGCAACGCGGTCGACGCTCGAATCATCAACACCAGCTCCGGCGCCGGGCTCCAGGGCAGCATCGGCCAAAGCAGCTACTCGGCAGCGAAGGCGGCCATCGCCACCCTCACTCTCAACCAGGCCGCGGAGCTCGGCCGGTACGGGATCACGTCCAACGCGATCGCGCCCTCGGCCCGCACCCGGATGACCGAAGAGGTCTTTTCCGACATGATGGCCAGACCCGAAGAAGGCTTCGACGCCATGCATCCAGCAAATATTTCGCCGCTGGTGGTGTGGCTCGGAAGCGCCGAGTCGCGGGATGTGACGGGCTGCGTTTTCGAGCTGGCCGGGGGGGAGGTCAGCGTCGCCGACGGATGGCGCAGCGGTCCGAGCGTGGACAAGGGTGCGCGGTGGTCCCCGGATGAACTGGGCGCTGCGATTGCGGACCTTCTTGGGAAACGCGTCCCGCCCCAGAAGGTCTACGGAACCTAGGCGGGAATGAACTTCGCGTTCAACGAAGAGCAAGAGGAGCTGCGCAGCATGGCGCGGGCCTTCCTTCGAGACCACTCGTCCGGTGAGCAGGTGCGCCAGGTGATGGAGAGCGAGCTCGGCTACGACCCCGACGTGTGGAAGCGAATCGGGACGGAGCTCGGCTGGCCTGCGGTTGTGGTGCCGGAGGAATACGGAGGTCTGGGCCTGACGTGGATCGAGCTGGTGGCGTTGCTCGAGACTACCGGGGAGGCGCTGCTGTGCTCGCCCTTCTTTTCGACGGTGTGTCTCGGGGGGACGGCGCTGCTCGTGGCGGGTACCGAGGAGCAGAAACGGGAGCACCTGCCGGCGCTCGCCGAGGGTCGGCTGCGCGCAACACTCGCCTTTTCCGAGCCCGCCGGCCGCTGGGATGCGGCCGGCGTCCAAGCGTTGGCGATGCGCGACGGTGACGACTTCGTACTGACCGGCTGCAAGCGGTATGTACCCGATGGGCATTGCGCGGATCTGTTCGTGGTCGCAGCCCGCAGCGAGGGGAGCGCGGGCGAGGAGGGCATCGGTCTCTTCCTGGTTCACTCCGACACGGCCGGTCTCGAGGTGACTCCCCTCGCGACGATGGATCAGACGCGTCGCCAGGCGCAGCTCGGGCTATGCGAAGTTCGCGTGCCGGCCGGTGCGGCGCTGGGTGATCCGGACAGCGCGTGGCCCGCCCTGCGCAAGGTGCTCGATCTTGCGGCGATAGGGATCGCGGCCGAGCAGGTGGGCGGCGCCCAGCGCTGTCTCGATCTGTCGGTGGCCTACGCGAAGGAGCGCGTGCAGTTTGGCCGCCCCATTGGATCGTTCCAGGCCATCAAGCACAAGTGTGCGGACATGATGGTGGCGGTCGAGTCGGCGCGCTCAGCGGCCTACTACGCGGGCTGCATTGCGGCCGCAGAGGACGCGGCGCTTCCGGTGGCGGCCTCCCTGGCCAAGGCCAGCTGTTCGGACGCTTTCTTCCAGTGCGCCGCCGAGGCGATCCAGATCTTCGGTGGCGTGGGCTTTACCTGGGAGTACGATCCCCACCTCTACTTCAAGCGGGCGAGATCGACGGAGGCCCTGCTGGGCGATGCCGTCTGGCACCGGGAGCGCGTCGCCCAGCTCGTCTTCGACTCATGACGGATCCCCTGGACATGCGGGGCCGCTCGGTGGTCGTAACGGGCGGGGGCCGAGGCGTCGGCCGCGGTATTGCCACGCGCTTTCTCGAGTGCGGGGCGGACGTGATCGTCTGCGGGCGAAACGAGCCGGATGCACTGCCTGCTGCGGAGGGACGCAAAGCGCTATTTACGCCGGCCGACGTCCGTGAGGTGGAGCAGATCGAGCGCGTCGTTTCGTTCACGCTGGAACGCTTCGGCCGTCTCGATGTGCTCGTGAACAACGCGGGTGGCGCACCCGAAGCCGCCGCGGCGACGGCTTCGCCGCGCTTCCACGAGTCGATTCTACGCCTCAACTTGATCGCGCCGATTCACTTTTCCCAGAAGGCGAACGCCGTGATGCAGGAGCAGTCCGAGGGTGGCGTCATCATCAATATTTCGAGCATCTCCGCGATCCGCCCGTCGCCTGGGACGGCCGTCTACAGCGCGGCCAAGGCGGGCCTGTTGCAGCTGACCCGGTCGCTGGCCGTCGAGTGGGCCCCGAAGGTCCGGGTGGTGGCGGTTACCGCGGGCATGATCGAAACCGAGCTTTCCGAACTCCACTACGGGGATGCCGAGGGCATCGCAGCCGTGGGACGGACGGTGCCCCTCGGTCGGCTCGGACAGCCGGCGGACGTGGGCGATGCCTGCGTCTTCCTCGCTTCGCCCCTGGCGAGCTACGTGAGCGGGGCAAGCCTGCTGATGGATGGCGGGGGCGAGGCGCCCGCGTTCCTCGGCGCGGCGAACCGGGCCAAGGACTGAGCGGAACTCAGGCAGGCTTCTGCGCCCAGGACATGCACCAGCCGTCCTTGGCAACGACGCCCTGGGCGAATAGCTGGCATTTGCCCGTATTCCCTTCGCCAGCCGTGTAGAGCTGGCAGTTCCCGCAGTGCTGGTCGGGCTTCGGGGACTTCGCCACGTACTGGAGTGCCGAGACCATCGCAGCGTTCGCCGGGATATCCGTGATGAGTTCTTCCGCGCGTGCGGGCTTCGCGGCGAACAGCGCGACAGGCAGGACCGCAGCGCCCGTGAGGCCGGCAACTACGAACTCCCGCCGGTGCATCGATGTCTTGGAATCTTCCTTCATGTCGTTCTCCAGATTGGTGGGGTTACTGAGCGCCGGTCCTCTCGGATCCCGCGTTGAGGCTTGGCGCGCGGGAGCATAGCTTGACTGCGAGAGACGTCACATCCCCGGTTTGACTCGGGCCGCCACGATTTATTCAGTGGCGGGGCTCCCGGTTGTCGCTGCGGACTCCCTCGGGGGGTGCGGGGTGATCCAGCGGATCCGCTAGCGTTCCGGCCGATGATTCATCTCGGGAAGTTCGTCCCCTTTTTCATCCTGATCACTATTTCTTGTTCGGGTTCCGCTCCACCGCCTGAAATCGATCCGACTTCCTTGCGTCGGCCGCCGGCGGGCCCTGTGGAGGGGTTCGCGTCTCCCGTTGCCGACGCGCACGTCTGGCTCGGGATCCCCTTTGCGCAGCCGCCGGTGGGGGAGTTGCGCTGGCGTGCGCCCCGGCCGCACGAGCCCTGGGTGGAGCCGCTTCAGGCAATTCGTCACGCCATGCCGTGCACGCAGTTCGACCCGCTGACAGCGCCGAACGCGAAAGCCCAAGATGCGAAGCTCTACGGTGGCGAGGATTGCCTGAGCCTCGACATCTATGCCCCGCGCTGGCTACCGGAGGCCGTTCCCTCGGACCTCCTGCGTCTGCCGGTCATGGTGTGGATACACGGTGGCGGAAACCACCAGGGCGAGGCCTCCCTCTACGACGGCGCCACCCTGGCAGCCAGCCGTGACGTGATTGTCGTGACCCTGCAGTACCGCCTCGGGGCGTTTGGATGGTTCTCCCACCGGGCGCTTCGCGGGGAGGGGACGAGTGCCGACGACCGTTCGGGAAATTACGGAACGCTGGATCAGATCCGTGTGCTCGAATGGGTTCGGGACAACATCGCCGCCTTCGGAGGTGACCCCGGGCGCATCACGATCTTTGGCGAGTCGGCCGGGGGTAGCAACGTGCTCGCATTGCTCCGCTCCCCGAGGGCTGCGGGTCTTTTCCAGCGGGCGATCGCTCAGAGCGGCATTGCCCGGGGCAGGACCCTCGCCCAGGCAGAGAACCTCGTTGACGCTCCGACCCCCGGGCTCCCTTTCAGCTCTTCCGAAGTGCTGTTGCGAATTTTCCAGCGCGAGGGCGCCGCCGCCGACCGCGAGGCCGCGTTGGGGGTGCTCGCGGAGATGTCCGATGCGGAGATTGCCAAAACCCTGCGCAGCCAGTCGGCGAGGGACCTGATCACGGCTTATGAAATCAAGAACATCGGGGGAATCTACGACGCGCCAGCGCTGTTGCGCGACGGGAACGTGCTTGCGCGGGAAGCCCCGCTGGAGGCCTACGAGATCGGGAACTACAACCAGGTGCCCGTGATTGCCGGGACCAACCGGGACGAGGTGAAGCTGTTCATGCTGTTCGGCTCTCCCCACATGCGCCGCGTCCTGAGCGTCCCGGTGGCCGTGAAGAACGAGCGGATGTACAACGTCACCGCGAATTACCCGAGCCTGATGTGGAAGGCGCTCGGTGTCGACGAGCCCGTGACGGCGATGCGACGGGTTCAGGGGGCCAGCGTATTCGCCTATCGTTTCGACTGGGACGGGGAGAGGGAGCCGCTCTGGCTCGACCTGGGGACCTGGCTCGGAGCGGGCCACGCCATGGAGGTCCCTTTCGTCTTCGGGCGTCTGTCGCTCGGTCCCGCCACGCGAATCGTCTTCGATCCGTCGCGCCGCGAGGCAGATGAGGCGCTCTCCCGGGCCATGACCTCCTACTGGACGCAGTTCGCCTACGCCGGTTCGCCCGGGCGAGGGAGGGAAGGCGAGCTTCCATTCTGGGAGCCGTGGCGGCCGGGCGGCGGCAGCTTCCTGGTGCTCGATGTCGCGGACGAAGGCGGCATGCACATGTCCGAGGAAACGGTGACGCGCGCCGATGTGATCGCTGCCGTCGCCATCGATCCGCGACTGGAGACTCGCGAGGAGCGTTGTGAGGTCTACGCGCTCCTGGCGAAGCGCAGCTCTGGCATGACCGCCGGGGAGTACGCCGCGGTCGAGGACGGGCGCTGTCCGGCTCTCCCGGACTCGTGATCAGGCCGGATAGTAACGGCTGATCGCATCCACGACGCAGGCGGGTCTCTCGCTGTTCTCGATCTCGACCGTGATGCGTACCTTCGCCTGCACGGCGCCGTCCTTGGTGTCCTCCGCCGAAATGATCTCGGCTCTGCCCCGGATCCGGGAGCCGACGGGAACCGGTGCGGGGAAGCGCAGGCGGTCGGCACCGTAGTTGATTCCCATGGCGATGCCGCGCACCTGGACGATCTGCGGCATGAAGAGGTTCACGAGCGACTGGGTCAGGTAGCCGTGGGCGATGGTCGTCCCGAACGGGCCCTGTTTCGCGCGCTCCGGGTCGACGTGGATCCACTGGTGGTCTCCGGTCGCTTCGGCAAAGAGGTCGATCCGTTTCTGATCGATCTCGAGCCAGTCGGAGACACCGAGCGGCTTGCCCACCGCTGCCTTCAGCTCCTCCGGATTTTCGAATACGGTTGCTGCCATGGGTTCTCCTATGGGTGTTGATTGCTCACCGAAACGACCTCGCCCGTCATGTAGCTCGAGTAGTCGCTGGCGAGGAAGACGATTGCGTTGGCGACTTCCCACGGCTCCGCCGCACGCCCGAAGGCCTCCTTGGCGCTGAGTTCCTCGATGAGGCCGTCGGGCGTCACCTTGGACAGGAATTCGTGTACGGCGATGCTCGGGGATACGGCGTTCACGCGCACACCAGACTCGGCCGCCTCCATCGCGACACAGCGGGTGAAGGCCAACACACCCGCCTTGGCCGCCGCGTAATGCGCCTGGCCCACCTGGGCGCGCCAGGCCAGGACGGAGGCATTGTTTACGATCGCGCCGGTGCCGCGCTCGAGCATATGGGGAAGAAAGGCACGGGTCACGCGGAACGTGCCGTTCAGGGTCACGTCGAGCACTTTTCCCCACTGCTCATCGGTCATTTCGACCACGCGCGCGTGGCCGCCGAGCCCGGCGTTGTTCACCAGGACGTCCACCCGGCCGAGTTCAGTGACGGCGCTCCGGGCGAGCGTCTCTACTTGTTCGGCATTCGTGACGTCGCAGAGACAGGTGGCCGGGCGCGTTCCGACGAGCTTCTCGAGTTCGTCGGCCGATTCGGCGAGCCGGCGCTCGTGGAGATCGGAGAGAAGAACGGTCGCGCCTTCCTCTGCGCAGCGCCGCGCTGTCCAGAACCCGATGCCGGTGCCCGCAGCAGCGGTCACCACCACCGTCTTTCCGGAGAGCAGCGACCTGCCCTCGGGATAGGCCGGGGCCTTGCGGCTCATCGCGGCTCCCGCGGCAAGCCGAGTGCGCGCTCGCCGATGATGTTTCGCTGTATCTGGTTGGAACCGCCGTAGATCGTGTCCGAACGCGTGAACAGGTACATGCGCTGAAGCCGGTTCAACCCGTAAGGGAACTCGTCGGCGATCTCCGCTTCGGGTCCGAGCACGTCCATGGCGAGTTTCCCGAGCGAACGGTGCCAGTTCGCCCAGTGGAGCTTGGTGACCATCGCGGCCTGGTTCGCGGCCTCGCCGGAGTCGGATAGCGTTCGCAGCGCGTTGTAGCGTTGGATCTCGAGGCCGATCCAGGCATCGGCGAGACGCTGCCGGATCAGGGGGTCGCCGATCCTGCCGTTTTCCCGGGCGACTGCGACGATGGCGTCGAGTTCCTGGCGGAAGTTCATCTGCTGGCCCAGCGTCGACGCACCCCGCTCGAAGGAGAGCGTCGCCAGGGCCACCTTCCAACCCTCGCCGGGGGCTCCGACGATATTGTCCGCTGCTGTCCGGGCTCCGTCGAAGAACGTCTCGAAGAACTCGGCATCGCCGGTCATCTGGAGGATGGGGCGCATCTCGACTCCGGACTGCTGCATCGGGACCAGCAGGTAGGAGAGTCCCTTGTGCCGTTCGGAGTCCGGGTCCGTGCGGCAGACCGCGAAGCACCAGTCGGCCCACTCGGCCCAGGAAGTCCACACCTTCTGGCCGTCGATGATCCATTCTTCGCCCTCGCGGCGCGCCTTCGTCTGCACATTGGCCAGATCCGACCCGGCGTCGGGTTCGGAGTAGCCCTGACACCAGATCTCCTCGCCCTTCAGGATGGGGGGCAGGAAGCGCTGTTTTTGCGCCTCGGTTCCGAACGCGATCAGCGTCGGGGCGAGGAGCATCTCGCCCACGTGGTTCACGCGTCCCGGACCGCCGGCACGCGCGTATTCTTCGTAGAAGATGACCTGCTGCGTGAGCGAGAGCCCGCGTCCGCCCAGGTCAGCCGGCCAACCGAGGCCGATCCAACCGGCCTCTCCCATGCGGCGCTCCCACGCCTTGCGCTCCTGGATGAGCGCGCTGTCGTCCCCGGGACCGCCGCGGCCGCGCACGTTTGCGAAGTCACCCGAAAGCTCGTCCTCGAGCCAAGTGGCGGTTTCTCGGCGGAATGCCTCGTCCTCGTCGCTGAAGCGAAGATCCAATGGGGGGCTCCGGGTCGAACGGCCGCTGCGTTCGCGGCTCAGGAAGCGGTGCCTATTATGATACGGTACGGCTCCCATGCAAGGCGCGCTGGATCCGGCGAACGGAGAAACGATTCCCCGCGTGGTTCTCGCCGCTGCCGAGCGCTACGGGGATGCCTCGGCTCTCGAAGACGGCGATCTGCGGCTCGGATTTCGCGAACTCGCCGAAGAGGGCCTGCGTGCGGCTCGGGCGTTCATCGCGGCCGGGCTGGAGCCCGGCGACCGGGTGGGCGTCTGGGCTCCGAACATCGGAGAGTGGGTGATCGCCGCCATCGGACTCCAGGCTGCCGGGGGCGTTCTCGTCACGCTCAACACGCGGTTCAAGGGTCCTGAGGCCGGCTATGTGATGCGCAAGAGCGGGGCGAAGCTGCTCTTCACCATGACCGAGTTCCTCGGCTTCGACTACGTCCAGGCGATCCAATCCCAGGAGCTGCTCGAACTCGAGCGGGTCGTCACCTTTCGGGGCCAGGCGGAAGGCGCCCAGCCCTGGGAGGCATTCCTGGCCGAGGGCGAGAGCGTCCCCGAGGAAGAGGCGCGTGCGCGGGCCGAGGCTGTGGGGCCCGAGGATCTCTCCGATCTCATTTTCACGAGTGGAACCACCGGCAGCCCCAAGGCCGTCATGACCGCGCACCGCCAGAACGTGCGGGTCTTCGCCACGTGGAGTGAGGTCGTGGGGCTCCGGGAGGGCGATCGTTACCTGATCGCGAATCCCTTCTTCCACTCTTTCGGTTACAAGGCCGGTTGGCTCGCGGCGATCATGCGCGGCGCAACCATCGTCCCCCACGCTGTCTTCGATGCGGCCGCGGTGCTCGAGCGGGTTGCGAAGGAGCGGATCAGTATGCTTCCCGGACCGCCGACGCTCTACCAGTCGTTTCTCTCCCATCCAGGTCTCGCGGACTACGATCTCTCCACGCTGCGGCTCGCCGTCACCGGTGCTGCGGCGATTCCGGTCGAGCTCATTCACCGGATGCGCGACGAACTCGGCTTCGAAACGATCATCACCGGTTACGGCCTGACGGAGACCTGCGGGACCGTCAGCATGTGCCGTTACGACGACGATCCGGAGACGATCGCCACGACTTCGGGCCGGGCGATCCCCGACGTGGAGGTGCGCTGCATCGACCCCGATGGAACCGAGGTGGCCCGCGGTGAGCCGGGTGAGGTGATCGTGCGGGGCTACAACGTGATGCGAGGCTATTTCGACGACGAGGAAGAGACGCGCAAGACGATCGACGCCGATGGGTGGCTTCATACCGGCGACATCGCCGTGATGGACCAGCGCGGTTATCTGCGCATCACCGATCGAATCAAGGACATGTTCATCAACGGGGGGTTCAACGTCTACCCCGCCGAAGTGGAGAACCTGCTCTACGGCAGCGGGAAGTTTGCGCAGGTCGCCGTGATCGGGGTGCCGCACGAACGCGCGGGAGAGGTCGGCATGGCGTTCGTGGTTCCCGCGCCCGGGGAAGAGGTCACGCCCGAAGGCGTGATCGGCTGGTGCCGGGAAAACATGGCGAACTACAAGGTTCCGCGGCGAGTCGAGATCGTTTCGGAGTTTCCCATGACACCCTCCGGGAAGGTGCAGAAATTTGCGCTTCGGGAGCGCGTCGGAGCGCGTTAGCCGATGGCATCGGAAGCACCGGATCCCCCATGCTCGACGCCGAGTGTCTCTGGGAGCTCGTCGAGAAGCGCGCCGCCGCGACTCCGGACGCCCCATTTGCGATCGACGATGCCGGCCGCCGCCTCGGCTTCGGGGCGTACCGCGACACCGCGCTCCGCTGTGCAGCGGGTCTCCACGCGCTGGGGGTCGGAGAGGGGACTCGCGTCTCGTGGCAGCTACCCACCACGATCGATGCTCTGGTGTTGTGCGCTGCGCTTTCGAGACTGGGTGCGGTGCAAAACCCGATCCTTCCGATCTACAGGGAGCGGGAGGTCGGATTTGCGGTGACCCAGCTCGGATCCCGGCTCCTGGTGGTGCCGGGTGTGTTCCGGGGTTTCGACTACGGGGCAATGGCTCGTGAACTCGCCGCCGGACGGCCGGAGCTCGAGACGGTCTCCGTCGACCGGGGCCTGCCCGATGCGAACCCGTCGGCACTTCCCCCGGAACCGCCTGCTGATCCGGACGCGCTGCGCTGGGTGCTCTACACCTCGGGGACGACGGCAGACCCGAAGGGTGCAAAGCACACCGACCGCACGTTGCTGGCGGCGGCGCGCGGCTTTGCCGGCCGTCTCCAGCTGCGGGAAGACGACCGCATTGCCCTGGTCTTTCCGCTAACGCACGTCGGAGGGATCGCCTGGCTGATGAACGGCCTGCTTGCGGGCTGCAGGCAGCTCGTCGTGCCGGTCTTTGATCCGGGGAAGACGGTTCCCTTTCTCGCCGAGCAGGGCGTCACGCAGGCCACCGCTGGTACTGTCTTCCACCAGGCCTACCTGGCCGCCCAGCGTGAACGACCCGGCGAGCCGCTCTTTCCGGCGGTGCGCTGCTTCCCGGGCGGTGGAGCTCCGAAGCCGCCGCAGCTCCACTACGACATTCGCAACGAGATGGGTGCACCCATCGCATCGGGTTACGGTCTGACAGAGTGTCCGGTGCTGGTGATGAACGGCCCCGACGACCCCGACGAGAAGCTCGCGCACACGGAGGGGCGCCCGTGTCCGCCGGAGGCGGTGTTGCGCATTGTCGGAGCCGATGGCAGCGACCGGGGCCCGGGTGAGGAGGGCGAGATTCGCGCGAAGGCTCCGCAGCAGTGCACCGGGTACCTGGATTCCGCGCTCGACGCGGCGGCCTTCGATGACCAGGGCTTCTTCCGCACTGGGGACCTGGGCGCGCTCGACGCCGATGGCTTTCTCACCATCACCGGTCGTCTCAAGGACGTGATCATCCGCAAGGGAGAAAACATCAGCGCGAAGGAGTTGGAGGACCTTCTCTATAGACATCCGAAGGTCGAAGACGTCGCCGTGATTGGGCTCCCAGATCCGGATACGGGCGAGCGGGCCTGCGCCGTGGTGGTGTCGGCTGGTGCCGGGAATCCGGTCACGCTGGGCGAGATTGCAGGCTTCTTGAAGGCAGAGGGCCTGATGCTGCAGAAACTTCCGGAGCGGCTCGAATTCATCGACGAACTTCCGCGAAACCCGACGGGAAAGGTCCTGAAGCATGAGCTGCGCCAGCGCTTCGAGTGAGCGTCTCCATCCGGCAGGGAACCGATTCGCCTAGCGTTCCAATTCCATGCGCACCGGGATTACTCGAATCGCTAGCGATCGCCCGTCCGGTAGTCACCGAAGGGGGCGTCGCGCTTGCTCAGTGCCTTCGTGAGTCCGGCTTCGCGGTCGGACATGAAGGCGGCGAAGGTATCGGTGTGCAAGGCCAGCGCGCAGAGTTCGGTTCCCTTGCGGATCGCGCTGCGCATCCCCATTTCTTCCATCGCCCTGTGGACGGTCCGCTTGTTGATCTGGACGATGTCCGTGGGAATGTTTGCGACGCGACCCGCGATCTCGAGTACGCGTTTCTCGAGTTCTCCGGCCGGGAAGGCCCGGGTGGCGAAGCCCACCCGAACCGCCTCGAGACCCGAAAGCGAGTCCCCGGTGAGCATGCTCTCCATGGCGGCGCGCATGCCCATGAGCCACGCGTGGTACTGCATGTCCGGGGTTCCGAAGCGGACCGCCGGGTAGCCGATCTTCGCGTCGTCGGCGACGTACACCAGGTCGCAGCCCGTGGCGAGTTCGGTGGCGCCGGCGAGGCAGTAGCTATGCACCTGGGCGATCACCGGCTTGGCCAGGTCCCAGATACTCATCCAGCCTTCCGTCACGTGACGCGGGTAGGAGCCGAGTCCGGCGGCCGTGTGATGAGCGGGCGGCTGGTCGTCGTCCATGGCATTCGCGCTGAGGTCGTAGCCCGCCGAGAAACAGGGACCGGCACCGCGAATGATCGTGACCCGAACGCCGGGATCGTCGTCGTTCACACGCAGGGCGGCGAGGATCTCGCGCCGCAGCGGGGCGTTGAGCGCATTTCGCTTCTCGGGTCGGTTCAACGTGATACGCCGGATGTGCGGGGCGGGGTCGTCGACCAGGATCGTGGAATCGCTCACGGCATCTCCTCTTCGGTCGGGGTGTGTGGGTGGCGCAGTATGACGCGAACGGCACCCGATGTCTGCGGCCCGGACGGCCGTCAGCTGCGGAGCCCCGTGTCGTCGTGCAGCTAGTGCGGCAGCGGAGCCCGCCCGATCCGGTCCCCGATGAAACTGCCGATCCAGACGTCGTCGCCCACCTGGAGCGCGACGGTCCCCGCGCCCATGGGCGTGCCGTCGCTGTCGATCACTACTTCGCTGATTCCCGTCTCGGCGTCGATGGCAACGATCTGGAACGGCCGTATGCAGCTTCCGGATTCGATGCTCGTGCAGGCGAGAGTTTCGAGAAAACTTCCGGGGTGCGAGGCGACCAGGAGTCGCCCATCACTGGACCAGGTCGCATTGTCCGGGCTTTCGACCTCCGCGGAAAAGACCGTTTCCCCCGTATCGAGTCGGATCGCGCGCACCTCGTCTCCCATGTAGACGTTGAGGTAGAGCGTCGATCCGTCGTCGGAGATTTCGAGGCCGTTCGGGAACGAGGCCTCGGTGCCCGGGACATCTGAAAACCCCGTTTCTGGTTGCCACTCGAGTACCCGGCCGAGTTTGGTCTCGAAAGCGATCATGCGCAGTATCTGCAAGGCGGTGCCGGCGGTACCGCTGGCCGGGAACATGTGGGTTGTCAGGAAACCACCTTCGGGGAGGATCAACACGTCGTTCAGGTTGGCGCCTTCGGGTGCCGGTACGCAGCCGCGCCAGCGCAGTGCGAGCTTCTCGGACGACGGCAGGACCTCGAAGAACTCGATCGATTCACGTCCCCCGTGGTTGACGGCCAGCAGCATCCAGCTGCCATCGGGCCCGCGCCCGAGGTTGATTCCGTGCGGGCTGAACGCGGTGCCGGGCGGGCCCGGGCATTGCGCGGAGCCCCAGTCGCCCGGTCCCGGGGTGGCGTTTTCGAGGGGAAACAGTGGCGTCGGGCCCCCGCTCTCGGGCGTGAAGGCAACCAGGCCGCCGCCTCCGGTTCCATCGGTTCGGGCCGCCTGGCTCACGATGAGTGTCTTCCCATCGGGCGAAAGCGCGAGGTCCTCAGGGTTCTGAAAGCCGCAAAAGACCTCCATGCCGGGGGTCGATTCGCATATCGTGTTGGCTTCGCCTCCGGCGCAGCCGAGAAGAACCGCGCACACGCCAGCGAATCCCCATACTCGTATCACGCTGCTCCCCCCCTGAGCCGGCGCCAGTATACTGCTGCCTGCCGAGGAGGGTGAGGAGCATTGGCGGACGAGCTTCGTTTCGATGGCCGTGTCGTATTGGTGACCGGGGCTGGCGGCGGTCTCGGCGCAGAGTACGCAAAACTTCTGGCACAGCGCGGCGCACGCGTCGTGGTCAACGACATCGGCGGAGTCGACGCCGAAGCCCAGGAGGGTGCCAGCGCTGCCGGCATCGTGGCACAGATCGAGGCTGCCGGCGGCGAGGCAGTGGCCGACACCCACAGCGTGGCCACGGCCGACGGTGGAAGGGCGATGGTCGCACACGCGCTCGAGCACTTCGGCCGGTTGGACGCGGTGGTGAACAACGCGGGCATCGGCCGCACGGGTTCGGGGTTTTCGGACATTTCCGACGAGCAGCTCGACCTCGTGTTGAGGACCCATCTCTACGGGGCCTTTCACGTGCTCCGGCCGGCTTGGCGCATCATGTGCGAACAGGGCTACGGCCGTGTCGTGAATACCGCGTCTTCCACGGCAATCGGGGTGGATGACTCGTGGGATTACCCGGCGGCCAAAGGCGGAGTGGTGAGTCTGACGCGCTGTCTCGCAATTACCGGTGAGCACCACGACATCAAGGTCAACGCGATCATGCCGTTGGCATACACGCCGATGTCGGCACAAGTTCCCAGCGATGAAATTCGAGGCTGGATGAAGCGGACGTTTCCGGCGGAGACAGTGGCACCCACTGTGGCCCTTCTCTGCCACGAAGCGGCGCCCTGCACAGGAGAGATCTTCAGTGTCGGTGCCGGGCGCACGGCAAGGGTCACGTACGCGGTGGTTCCCGGTTTCAAGACGCGGGAGCCGACGATGGAGGCACTGCGCGACAATTGGAGCGACGTGCTGGATACGGAAGGCCTGGTGCTCGCGGGCTCCGGTGCCGTGGATGCAGGGCTCTTTGGCGTCGGCTTCGACGATCTGGGTACGACGCGCATGGCATCGGATTCCAAGAATTAGAGGATGTCTGCCTCGTGGACGTGATTGTATGGAGTAGGATGTGATATGAGTCCCTTGAGGAGTAGGACTGTCCCATGCGAGTGAGTTTTGATCTGAGTCCGCGCGACCTGCGCTACTTCAAACGCATTCTTCGCGAGGCGCGCGAGAATGCGCGCGGAAAGAGCGAGAAGGAGATCGCCAGCGCGGCGCAGACGCTTCTGACCAACCTGCAGGGTGTCGAGGTTTCGGATTTCATCCGCAAGCGGATCGGCGTTCTCGCGCAGTTGGTGGCGATACTGGAGGACACCGAATGGCGTCTCGGGAACGAGGACCGGGCTCGAGTCGTCGATGCGTTGGCTTACTTCGCTGAGCCGGAAGACCTGATCCCGGACCGTATTCCGGTGCTGGGTTTTCTGGATGATGCGATCATGATCGAACTCGTGGCAGAGGAATTGCGCCACGATCTCGATGCGTACGGCGATTTCTGTGACTTCCGGAAGAAGGAAGAAAAACGGCACGGCAAGCGCCAGGACGCGGCCTCCCGCGAGGAGTGGTTGAAGGCCCGACGCATACAACTCCACCAACGCATGCGCCGTCGTCGCCGCTCGCGCGCCGGGCGCAGCCGGAGCCCACGCCAGTCCACGCTTTCCCTCTGGTAGCGGGCTGGATCCGGCGCGAGATACGCGCCGCTGCACCGGGAAGTTTGCCTACGAGGCGTCTTCGAGGATGAAGACCGGAATTTCCCGGTGTCGTGCGGCACGGCGCTCGTAATCGAGGTAGATCGGCGCCTGGGCCGTGATCGATTCCCAGAGGCCGGCACGTTCCTCGCCGCGTGCGAGGCGCGCGTGCACCCGCCGGGCCGCCCGACGGACGTGGACCGTCGCGTCGGGGTTCCTGCGCAGGTTGCGTGCCCAGAACGGATCGGTCGGCATGCCGCCTCGGGAGCCCACCACGGCGATCGCAAGCCCAGCCGGGAAGAAGGGTAGGACCACCCTTCGAGGTTTCCCGGTTTTCGCACCGGTCGCCGTGAGCAGCAGGGGTGCGTTGTAGGGCTGTCCCGTGGCCTGAGAAAAGAGAAAGTTCACCAGAGACCAGCCGGTCCAGCGTACCGTCTGGCGATCGAGGGTGGCGCCCAAGGGAGATACGGCGAACTGGATCACGCGTGCGCTGGCAGGCATCGTCGTTCCCGCTTCCTCAAGCCTTCGGAGGCTCTTCCGGAAGCGTCGGAGCCCAGCTCACACCGTTGATGTGGCCCCCGCCGTCGACGAATAGCGTGTTACCGGTCATGTAACGGGAGTCGTCGGAGGCGAGAAAGAATGCCACACCTGCGATGTCCTGCTCCGGATCCCCCATTCGGCCCATCGGATTCTGCTGATTGAGAAACTCCGCATTCTCGGGGCTCGCCGCTGCGAACGCTTCGTATGCCGCAGTCTTCGCCGCTGGACAGATGATGTTGCAGCGTATCTGGTGGCGTCCCCATTCGCGAGCCGCCGTGCGCGTCAGGCTGCGCTGAGCCTCCTTCGCGGTGTTGTACTCGAGTGAGTACATATGCGCGTTGACGCCGTTGAGCGAGCAGATGCTGATGATGCTTCCCCCGCCCTGCTGCTTCATGTGTGGGAAGACGGCCTGCATGCCCCAAAAGCTCGACATGGGGCCCATCTCGAAGCCGTGTTTCAGGTCCTCGTCGGTCTTCCACTCGAAGCGTCCGGTGTTACCGCCCCCCCAGGCATTGTTGACGAGGATGTCGACACGGCCGAACGAGTCGATGCACGACTCGATGGCGCGCAGTACGTCCGCCTTGCGCTTGACGTCTGTCTGGACGAAGAGCCCTGTGCCGCCGAGGTCCGAGAGCTCCTCCGCCGTGCGTTTTCCGCTCTCCTCGTCGCGTTCGGCCACCACGACGCAAGCGCCCTCGCGCGCGTAGCGGCGCGCGATGCCGCGGCCGATACCGCCGCCTCCGCCCGTTATGATTGCAGCACGTCCCTCGAGGCCGCTCATGTCAGCTCCTCCGATGTGAACATCACCGAGTTCATCCGGTCGACGAAGTTCTCCTCGTCGGCCTGTGCTTCGCCGTTTCGGCTCCAGCGGGCGATTTCGTCCAAGAAGCCCTGGACCGAGCCGAGGTGGAGTTCCGAGATGCTGTCGGCGCTCCAGCCCCCGAGTCCCGCCGCCGCGGCTGCAGCCCGGGCGGCCTCGGGATCCACGTGGAACTGAACGTAGCCTTCGATTCCCGGAGTGATGCGTCCGAACTCGGCGTGGATCTTCACGTAGTGATCCAGATACTCGGCGTGACTCTTGTCGCGTCGCCGGCGCATCACATACTGGAAGCGAAACGGTGTCTGCTCACACGGTACCACGGTGTCGTCGACGCCAGACAGCGCCGCGGAGAGATCGGTGTGGACTCGATCGGCGACGCGGGCTGCAAACCCGTCGACCGCCGAAGCGAGGGCGTCTCCTGCGTCGCACCGCAGCTCGAGCGTGCCCTCGAAGGCGCGAATACGGGTCGGGGCCGCATCGAACGGGTCTTCCTCGAGCCGCAGGAAGGCTGCAACGCGGCCACCTTCGGGAAGTCTGGACCGCAGGAGCTTCGTCTCGTCGCGCAGCAGCGCTTCGAGTTCAGTTCGATCCACACCGCCGCGTGCGGCGAGCAGCAGGACGAGCTTCGACGCTGTGCTGTCCATCAGGAGACGATCGCGCCGGTTGATTGCATCGCATCGAACTCCCGCTTCGTGAGGATGCGACAGAATACCGCAATCGCGGGGCTGGCTGAGGCGGGTTCAGCCGCTGCAGGGGTCGGCAACCGGGATGACCTCACCGCGCTTCACGCGGGCCTCCGGGACGCGCACGCGGGTCTGGTTCCCGTTGCAGGTGAGTGCGTAGGACGGCGCCACGTCGAACCACTTTGGAGCGTCTCGGGTCGGGTAAGGTGCGAGGAATTCGAACCAGCCGTCTCGGCCTGCGACGGTCCGATCGCGATAGTCGAAGTGCCGGTCGCGATTCGTCGTCACTGCGAGCGAGAGGTCTATGGTGTTGCCGGGACGAGTGCGGCCGCGCAGCCGCGCTCCCTTCACCACTTCGAAGATCTTGAGGTACGGGACCGTATTGTTGCCGAGGGGGCGCGATTCGAAGACGAGCCGGAAGCGGCTCGCAGCCGGAATCCGCCCTTTGTTGGGAAGCTCGAGCGCACTCCCGTCCCGGCGGAAGAGAGCGTTGAAGATCGTGGCAAACGAGAAGGGGGTCTTCGGGACCTCGCGGGCCCTCGCCAGGATGTAGCGCGCGCCGAGGTCGTCGGCTGTCTCGGTGGCTTTGGGCACCGAGAGGCGCCAGAAATGCCGTTCTCGTTGGAAGTTCTCCTCACCGACGTCATCTCCGAAGTTGTCGGCGATGGTCGGACGTCGCGCGACGTACTGGATCATGTGGCCGAGCGGCCACGGGGCGAGCACCGCGTACTCGGGCTGCTGTGACGCGTCATACCAGCCTCGGGTGTGGGGGGTGAAGGCCCGCAGCCAACGCGCTGCTTCGAGGCGGTGTCTTTTCGACACCTCCCAGCTGTTCAATTCGAGTGGTTTTCCGGCGAAACGCTGCGCGTTGATCTCGATCTCGGGCAGGTAGTTCCCAGCCAGTGGTGACAGCAGGATCAGGACTCCCAGGAACGCGAGCCGCCCCAATGTGTCGCGGGAGGCGAGGCGAAAGTGATGCCAGATGAGTTGGATTCCGGCAGCCGTCACCAGAGCGAAAGCCACGCTGAACGTGTCGAGGAAGCGTTTCTGAAGCAGCGTGACACCGAAGAGAACCGCAGACCAGCCCAGCAGGAAGAGGAGCGGCGCCCGCCGTTCCCGGTGCCGGGCATCCACGAGGAGCAACACCCAGAACACGGGGAAGACGTAGACGAAGTAGGAGAGTTGGAGGTGAGCCATGAACGTCGTGAATCTTCCGTTCACGAAGAAGAGTCCCTGTGATTCGATCACACTGGCCTGGAAAGCCTCTGACTTGGAGAGCCAACGCCAGGCTTCCCCCACGCCCTCGATGAGATCGCTGCTGAGCAGCAGGCTGGTTCCGAGGAGGACGGTTCCGATGCCCACTGCCACACCGGCGCGGGCCAAGGAGCGAGTTGCAAGGGCCGGACGCTCGGATAAGAGTGCGGTGCCGAGTCCCACGGCCGCCGTCGTGCCGAGGAACCACGGCTGGAAGTCCGTGAGGACCAGCGGACTCATTGAGCTGTAGTGGAGCCACTCGTTTCCGAAACAGAACGGTGCGATGAGCAGTGCGGCGCAGCCCGATGCGGTTGCGAGCGCGTGCCAGCGGAGTGCTGCTTGTTTGGCATCGGAGGCGATCAGCGCGATCCCCGCGAGACCGATGAGGCTGATCGCGGCATAGAGCAGGCTCCCCGGCCAGATGAGCAGCGACACGGCGATCCACACCCCGACGGCCGCGGCGGAGCGCAGGACACGGCGTGCGGAATCCCGTCCCAGCGCCGCGAGAGTCGCTCCGAGGAGGAGCGTCGTGACGAGTGCCACGGCTACGTGATGATCGAGTGCCCCCACGCGGGAGTAGGTGAAGTGCCCGCCGAGGATGCAGAGCAGTGCTCCTGCACCGAATGCCGCGCGGTCGTCGAAGAGACGCCGTCCCACGCTCCACGTGGCCACCGCGGTGATTGCGCCGAGGATGGGAGGGATCCAGGCGGCGGCCTGCTCGACGCGGAGCCAGTTTCCACCGCCCGCGAAGGGAAGCAGCAGCGCGGCGCTGACCCAGTCGAAAAGCGGCGGCCAGATCGGCTGCGCGTTGTGGGGAAACTGCACATAGGGGTCGGAGACGAGGATCTCCGGGAAATTCTGAATCGCGTAGACGATCCTCCTCATGTGGTAGTAGCTGTCCGGTCCCCGAAAAAAGACGATTCCCTGAGACAGCACGTGTGCCGCCGGGAGGGCGCGCACCAGCAGGGCCCCACCGAAGAGGGCGAGCGCGTTGAGCAGCCAGCGCGACGGAGTCACCGGTCAGTGTCCTGCGCGTTCTCTGGGCGGCGCCAGATCTCGGCACCGAAGCCCCGGCCCGCGAAGGGCTGGGGCCCGAGTTGGTCGATCGGCTCGTAGCTCGAGCGGATCCAGGAAACGAGGGCGCGGCCGTTTTGCGGGTCGCGACCGAAGGGGCCCACGCCGAACTCACGGTGGCCGCGCTGGAGCAGGACGACGAAGTCGGGTGCTGCCGCTTGCACGTCGGCGAGGACGGCGCCGCGCCCCGCGGCGTCGAGTTCCGTTGGCAGGTAGAGAAGAAAGCGCGAGGGGTTGTCGCGTCTCAGCCAGTAGTTGAGCATCGCACCCTCGGGGTAGACCATCAGTGTGGCATCGGGCGGCAGCAGCTCCGCGAGCCGATTCTGGAGGGCTCCCATGCGCATGCCGCGCGGCGCGCGCTCGGCCGACTCGACACGGATTGCGTCACCGGGTGGGCCCACCCACCGGTCCTTTTCAGCGTAGCGTTCGGCCGCCACACGCAGGCCCCCGAATACGGCAGCGGCGCATAGGGCAGTCGCCGCAGAACGGGCGAACCGCCCGTTACCGCCTGCGCGCTTCGCCAGCTCCGGCACGATGCCGATCAGGATTGCCACGAGGAGCAGGCCAGCGGGCATTGCCAGGGCGAATCCGTAGTGCCCAAAGCGGGGCAGCAGCAGGAGCTTTCCCAGCAGGCCGAACGACCACACCGACCAGAGCAGGAGGGCGGCCAGGCGCGGTGTCGCTGGGCCGGTGCCCCCTGCCCGGAGAAGGGCCACCGCGGCTCCAACTCCGGTGGCGAAGGTGACCACCGGAAGGGATCTGGCCGCCGCGAACCAGGTCGATGGCGCGAGTACGGTCACCGCGAGGACGAAGATCAGGAGGCTTGCGACAGGCCGTAACCAGGTGGGCACCGCGCGGCGACCGAGTTCTCGATCGACGGCGACGAGCGCGAACACCACACCCGCGAGCGTGATCGAAGCAAAGAAGATGCGCAGCGCGTTGTTGCCGGGCGCGTCGAGTCCAGCGCCCGATCGGTAGAAGGCGTCGTTCAGAAGCTCGGGTCCGAGCTGCACGAAGTTGCCCAGCAGGCCGTGCAGAGCCAGCTCGAAGGGCAGGGCGGCGGTCAGCTTCGCGAGGAAGAGCAGGGGGAGGGCCAGTGCTCCCACGAAGAATGCTGAAGCGAGACTGAGAGCAGAGCCCGGGTGAGCGCGCAGCACGAGTACCAGGCCGATTCCCGCCGCTGCGGACGCCGGAAGCGAGAGCTCGATCTTCGTGAGCATCACCGCGCCCAGGCAGGCGCCCGCCGCGGCGGCGGCAGCTCGGCTCCCACCCTCGAGAGCGCGCAGAAGCGCCCAGAGCATGCCGAGCCCGAGTGCGATGCCGTGGGTCTGGAAGTGGTGATATGGCGTCACGTAGTTGTAGTTCGCTATGTCGCCGTACTGGGAGAAACCGAAGATCCCCAGCAGCACCAGAACGCATACCGTGGCCGTGCGCGTGTCCGCCGCGCGTCGCAATATCGCGAAGGCGAGCGTGCAGATTGCCGCCAGCACCGCAAGGTTCGCCCACACCAGCGTCCGGAGCGAAACGCCGAAGATCTGGAAGAGCAGGGCGTTCCAGTAATGGGAAAGCGGCCCGTTGCGGTGGGCGATGTCCCCGTAGAGGACCTTGCCTTCTGCGAGCTGCCAAGCGATGTACAGCTCGTTCCCAAAATCGATCTGGGGGTCCGTCCAGCGGCCCCAACTCCAGGCGGCGAGGAGCAGGAACGCAACTCCGATCACCAAGGCGTTCAAGCCCGGAATCCTAGCCTGATTTCAGGTCTCGCGGTCGGCGATCGTCTCGTACCAGTCGAATTCCCGCCGCTTGACCCAGCCAGGCATGTCGGAGCCCTTCTTCATGCGTTCCTGCATTCTCACGGTGAGGTCTCCGTTTTTCAGCATCGTCATGAATACGGCACCCGCGTTCGAGTGGTCGAAGAAGTCGCGTTGCCAGCTCCACTTGAAGTCACCGGCATAACGGAACCACGATCCGCCGGTCCCAGCGATCTCGTAGGGCTTCCCGTCCGGGTCCCGGTCCGGTGCGATCTGGCGCCAAATGCCGAGGATTTCTCCCTTCTGCTCGTCGATCAGGGTGCGGACGTAGGGATAGGTCCAGTGCTCGAGACCCGCCATTTCGGTGCCGAAGACCCAGTCGGCGATTTCCTTGCGGCCGCGGGCTGCGAATTCCCAGCCGGGGCCGTTGTTCCAGGTGTAGAGGGCGTTTTCGGTGTAGAAGCCGCCCATGGGCGACCAGTCGCCGGTGCGGCCGGCCTCGTCGTTGGCAGCCACCCAGCGGTGCAGCATCTCCTCGAGTTCGTCGCGGGGGTACGCGGTCATTTCTCACCTCCTCCTCGCCTTCGGAATGTTCGAGACGAGTAGTATCGCACGGGGGGCTCCGGCCGCATGGCGCGGGCCCTGCGACGGCTTCGGCCAGCCCGCGGGGCGCTAGCCGAGCAGTACCTCGGCCATCGCGCGGAGTTCGGTTTCGATGTCTCCGATGGGCGCGTAGAAGATCTCGGTGCAACCGCCCGCTTCGAGGGCGGCGACTTTTTCGCGAATCTGTTCCGGGGTTCCCACGAGCCCACCGCCTGCGATGGCCAGCGAAACGTGGCGCCGGTCGAGTTCCGAGAGTCGAACGAAATGCCCTTCGTGAACGTGCAGGTGGCGCTCGTCTTCGGGGAAGCGCTCGATTTCCTCGCGCCAGGCTTTCCCGTTGGGCAGGTCGTCGACGGCGGCGCCGGCCGACTCGTAGACGGCGTGGTAGCCGGCCGCTGCCGTCGGGCCGAGAGCGTCGATTACCCGGGGCGTGGTGAAGTCCTCACCATCGCGCAGCACCGTCCCGGTCTGGAGCATGGCGCTGTGGGCGAAGCCCGGCTGGGGCACCCCCACGGACATCACGCCGTCGCCGAGTTCGCGAGCGACGGCGAGTCCCTTCGGCCCGTTGGCACCGATCAGGATCGGGACTTCGATCGGACGGGCAGGTGCGGTCTCCTCCGGGTGCATCATGCGGAGCTTGGTACCTTCATATGCGACCGTCTCTCCGCGCAGCAGGCCGCGAAGCGCGCGCACGTAGTCCGCCACCTCTTTCCAGGGCAGCGGGCGCTGGCCGAAGGTCATTCGCGCGGTGAAGCCCGTTCCGACGGTCAGCGTCATGCGTCCCGGGGCCAGTTCTTCGATATTGGCGAGGGCGCTCGCGGTCACCAGGACGTGGCGGAGATGCGGGACCATCACACCCGTGCCGAGGCCGATGCGCTGCGTTGCCTCGGCAGCCCGCGCCAGGGTGATCCAGACGTCGCCGTACAGGGCTGGCGAATCGTAGACCCAGAGACGGGCGTAGCCGAGCTCTTCGGCGAGCTTGGCGATGCGCGGCGCGTTCCGGTGGGGAAGCAGACCGGCGGAGAGTTCGATGGGCATTGGCGGTTTCTCCAGGCAAAAGGGTTCAGGTTCCCGAGCCGGCCGGCATTCCGATGTGCGTGCTGACTTCGGGCTCGCGTGGGCCAATGGGAACGGCAGAAGATGTCCCGTCACTCATGACACTAGTGTACCCTGCGGCCGCGGCAGTCACGGCTCTTCGTTCCCCGCCTTCTCGCCTGCGAGACCTCTGCGCTGCGGCACTCGACATCTACGCCGCGAAGGTGTCGCCGCACATCGGGCGCCTCCCCGGGGCTCGAGCCGAGGGTCAGCCGGCGGTGGGCGAGGCCAGGCGAGCGACGACGCCGCCGTCTACGGGAAGCGCTGCACCGTTGACGAACGACGCGGCGTCCGAAGCCAGGAAGAGCACTGCCTCGGCGATCTCCTCCGGGCGGCCGAGGCGGCCCGCCGGCACCCGCGCACCGAATTCGGCGCCGCGGTCGGGCAGGCTGTCGAGCCACGCGCGCATCTGGACCGTTTCGATCGGTCCAGGGACCACGGCGTTGGCGCGAATGCCCTGCGCCGCATATTCGACCGCGAGGTTGCGCACCAGCGAGATGACAGCGGCCTTGGCGGCACCGTAGGCGGCGAGCCCGGGCTCGGCACTGACGCCGGCGCCCGACGAAGTCACCACGATCGCTCCGCCGCCGCCAGAAAGCATCGTTCGGAGCGCGGCCTGGGTTCCGGACCAGACCGCGTCGAAGTTGAGTGCCATTACTTCGCGATAGGCCGCTTCGGTCATGCTGTCCATCGGCTCGGGCCGTGCGCCGCCCGCATTGGCATGGAAAATTGACAGGGATCCGAAGCGTTCCACCGCGCGCCCTACGAGCGCATCTGCCAGGCCCGGCTCGGTGACATCGCCGGAGTGTGCATCCGCTCGGCCTCCGGCAGCGCGGATCGCTTCGGCCGTTTGGTCTGCGGCGTCCGCGTCGATGTCGTTCGCGATCACGGCGGCGCCCGCCCGGGCGAGGCATAGGGCGCTGGCCCGGCCGATTCCGGCACCGGCTCCGGTGACGACGGCGACTTTTCCGTCGAGGTCCGTCATGTGCGTCTCCGTCGGTTCTTCACCTGCTCCTCAATCGAAGAGCTTGCGCTGGGCGTAGAGGGTGTCGACGTATTCGCGCACGGCACAGATCTTTCCCTCGCGGAGCCGGAACGCGAAGTGGTAGTGATTCTCGTAGTCTTCTCCCTTCGCGGTGCGCGCCCGGATCACGAGCTGTACGCAGACGCGGTCGGGCTCGGCGACCATCTCCAGGACTTCGACCTGCATCGGTGTGCCCATGTCGTAGAGATGGATGCCCTGGGCCATCATGCTTACGACAGCCTCCCGTCCCTCGTACGTGCCCGCCAGAGGCAGACTCGGGGGAACCCACCACGTGACGTCTTCCGTGAAGAGATCCGCAGTCCCGGATTCGCCGGTGCGCATCTTCTCGAAGTAGTCCCAGACCGCCTGTTTGCTCGCTTCGACCGAAGACAAGTTCTATCCCTCCGCTGGCACACCGTATTTTTCGAGGTAGTCGGCGAACCGGCGCCGCTCCTCTTCCATGTCCAGGCCGGTGTGCTCGAACCCGTACTTATGCGCGCCGTGCTTTCCCTTGGGCTTTTCAGCCAGATAACGGCGCATGGCTTTCTCGGCCTCGGCCGTGAAGGGAATTTCGTAGTGCTGGTAGACCCCGGCCAGCGTTTCGAAGGGATCGCGCATCAGGTCTGCATAGCGCACGTCAAAGAACTGCTCGGGCGCGGCCACGCCGCTGGCACGAACGGCTTCGGCGCTGTCGAGGAGGTGCCGGCACGTCTTTCCTGTGAACCAGCCGAGTACCTGCTGTGCGTCGACCGCATCCGAGCGCACCCAGGCCGTCGAGAACAGGATGCTCGCCACCGAGGGAAGTACTTTCAGGGGATCCCGGTGTGTGTGCACGATGCGCGCATCCGGGTAGACGGCGAGTAGCGGTGCCAGCGCCGGAAGATGGGAGGGTGCCTTCAGAACCCATCGCTCACCGGGGCAGCGCCACTGCAGGAGCTGGAGCATACGCTTGTGGAATGCGTACGCGGGCTCGAGATCAGCTCCGGCGAGCCAGGCGGAATACGATGGAACCAGGTGACGCCCCGGAAGCTCGTCGCTGCGAAACTCGTGGGCCATGAGCTGCACGCACTCGACCGGAATACGCGCACCGAGCTCGTGCATGCTGTCGTATTCGGGCACGATGTCGCACCAGAACCGGATATCCTGCTCGGCGCGTTCGATGCGGGGGTCCATGGCGTAGCTCGCGGTCTCGGGCGGCGGGACCGGGTAGCGCACCTCCCAGGCCCGGGGCACGCGGTGCGCGGGGTCCTGCCCGAGCAGCTCGTGCAGGATCGACGTGCCGGTGCGCGGCAGCCCGGTGATGAAGACGGGCGCCTCGATGCGCTCGCGTTCGATCTCGGGATTGCGCTTCACGGCGTCGGTGATCCGCAGGCGGTTCTCGAGCCAGTTCAGCAGGTCGGACCGCGCCAGCACGCGGCCCACCAGGTTGAGCTGGGCCTCGCGATCCAGTGCAGCGACGAAGACGTCGAAGCCCTCACGCCAGGAATCCCCGCCGAAGTCGGTGAGGCCCGTGCGGGTCTGCACCTCTTCGAGCAGGGCCTCACCGTCGATGGGGATCCAGGCGGGTTCGCCCAGTGCGTTGAAACGGCGCACCCAATCCGGGCGCGGTCCCGGCTGCCAGATCGACATGTCTCGACTCCTCGGAAGCCTTCGATCCGTTCGGACGGACTTCCGCTTGGGGCTCAGCGCTCCTCGGTCGAAGGGTTTCCGAGCCGACCCTCGGCCAGCGCTAGACCCTCGAGCAATGCGTTGCGCAGTTCACGCGGGTCGATGATGTCGTCGTAGACCATGCCGGCCGCCATGCTCCAGGGACCTCCCGCCTGGATGCGTTCGATTTCGGCCTGGTCCTTTTCGTCCAACCGCGAGGCGCGTCCGCCCGATGCCGCGGGCATGGAGCTCATGGTCAGGTTCGGAAAGGCGAGGGAAAGCGTCTGCTCGTCGAAGGGGTTTTGTGCCATCGTGGTCGCACCGAAGCCGAATGCCTTGCGGAACGTCACGTGGAGCTTCGGCACCGTGGCGCGGCGCTGGGCTTTGAACATCTTGCCGCCCCATTTGAGGATACCCTCGCGCTCCGCCTTGGTTCCGGCCATTACCCCCGGGTTGTCGGCCAGGAAGATGAGCGGGAGGTTGAAGGCGTCCGCCGTCTCGATGAAGTCCATGGCCTTGATTGCGGCCGGACTGTCGACGGCACCCCCGCGCACCGCAGGTTCATTGGCGACGATGGCAACCGAGTGACCGCCGAGATGGGCGAGGGCTGTGATGAGGGTCGTGCCGTACTTCGGCTGGATCTCCAGAAACTCACCCGCGTCGACGAGCAGTCTGATGACTTCGTGCATCGCGTAGGGCTTGCGGTCGTCGGGAGGGATCATCTCGAGGATGGAGTCCAGAAGTCGCGGGCCCGTGTCCGGTCCGTCGCGCCGCGGTGCGGGCTCATTGTGGTTCTGTGGAAAGAACTGGAGGTAGCGGCGGGCCAGAGCGATGGCGGACGGGTCGTCGCAAGCCACGTTGTGGGCCGTGCCCGCAATCTCGGTGCAGATTTCGACTCCGCCGAGTTGCTCCTTGGTCACGTCCTGGCCCAGCGCCGCTTTGACCAGCGGCGGCCCGCCGGTGAACATCGATGCCGATTCGCTCATGATCGTGAAGTCCGAGAGCGGCGAGGTGAGCGCACCGTGACCCGCCGACGCGCCGAGCACGAGACACAGCATCGGGATCTGCCCCGAGCAGTCGGCCAGTGCGAGCAGGTCGTTCGGCGCTCGGCCACCGCCCCCGGTGTCCGTGAGCCGGTGCCCGGCGCCGTCGAGCATGAAGACGAGGGGCACTCCCTCCTGGAGCGCGAGCTGGCAGACCCGGTAGCGCTTGGCCATCGATCCCGAGCCGATCGAACCGCCCAGAACGGTAAAATCCTCGGCGGCGGCGAGCACCGTGCGTCCCTCGACCTGGCCGAAGCCCGCGACCAGTGCGTCTCCCGGCACCTTTTCGCCGCCGGTCAGCGGGCCGAGTTCGACGAAGCTGTTCGCGTCGAAGAGCAGGTCGAGCCGGGTGCGCGCGTCGAGCTTGCCCCGCTGCGTCATCAGGCGCTCGATTCGTTCGGGGCCGCCCATGGTACGGGCGGCGGCCCGCCGGCGTTCGAGTTCGTCGAGATGCGGCTTCCAGTCTTTTTTACTCACGATCGCCTGCTCAAACGTCTACGCATCAGCGTCCCTTGAAGACGGGCTTGCGTTTTTCCAGAAAGGCGCGCGGGCCCTCGGCCGCGTCCGCAGAGGTCATCACCTCCATGCCGAAACGCGTCTCGATCTCGAAGGCGTCGCTTTCCGGGAGCGTCTCCGTCTCGCGCAGGGTGGCCAGGATCGCCTTCACCGCCAGCGGTCCGTTTTCCGCGATCCGGTTTGCGATCTCGTGGGCCTTTGCCAGTGCTTGCCCGTCGGGCACCACGTGGTTCACCAGTCCGAGTTCGTGTGCGCGGCGCGCCGGCATGTCCTCGCCGGTGAGCAGCATCTCGGCGGCCACGGCGTAGGGAATCTGGCGGCGCAGCCGCACCGCCGAGCCCGCCATGGGGAAGAGCCCCCGCTGCACTTCCGTCACGCCGAACATGGCACTCTCTCCGGCGACGCGGATGTCCGTTCCCTGGAGAATCTCCGTACCGCCGGCCCGGGCAAAGCCCTCGGCGGCCAGGATCACCGGTTTGCGTGGCCGGTAGGTCTTGAGCCAGGCGCCCATGATCATCTCGTTGTTCTCGAGCACCCGTTCCATGTACTCGTTGTCGGGTTTTCCGCTGCGCATCTTGCCGATCTCCGCGAGATCCATGCCCGCGCAGAAGGTGTTTCCGCGACCGGTCAGGATCGCCACGCTGAGGTCGTCGTCTTCATCGAGTGCGACCCACGCGTCGTAGAGACGGCACATGACCTCGGAGTTCACGGCGTTGCGCTTCTCCGGGCGGTTGAGCGTGACGACCTGGGTGTGGCCTTCCTTTTCGACGATGACGACGGGCTCTGCCATGGCTCGGGTTCCTCTCTGGGGGCTTCTCCCTCACGGGTCCGGCATCTTACCCGTCTGTGGCGCCCGATGGGTCTTCGAGTCATCCTTGCGGGAATGGCCCTGCGCGACTTCATCAAGCCCCGGCTCCAGGACTGTCTCATGGGGATGATGGACGACCTGCGCCCCGAGACGCTCGTGGAGGTGGAGGGCGAGGTGCTCGAGGTGGGTTTTGGCACGGGACGTAATCTCGAGCACTACGGCAGCGGCGTGAAATCGCTGACCGGAGTCGACCCCATGGATGCCTCATCGGTGCCGAAGGTCGGAGCGCGGATTGCGCAGACGCGTTTTCCGCTGGAGCGCTGCACATTGCGCGCCGACGGTGAGCTTCCCTTCGACGCGGGGCGCTTCGACTGCATCGTCACCACCTGGACACTGTGCTCGATTCCCGAAGTGTCGCTGGCCCTCGCCGAGATGCGTCGGGTGCTCAAGCCGGGTGGACGCTACGTGTTCATCGAACACGGCCGCGCACCCAACGCTTCGACCGCGGCCTGGCAGGACCGCATCAATCCGTTCTGGCGCCGGCTTGCCGATGGCTGCAACATCAACCGCCGTATCGACCGCCTCGTCGCGGACGGTGGTTTCGAACTCGCGTCGATGGATCGATTTCGCGCCAAGGGCCCCGGAATCTTCGCTCATATGTACCGGGGAGTGGCGACGCGCCAGGCCTGATCTAGGGCCGCGTTCCCGCCGGGTCGGCACGGGCAGGTGGAATCGCTTGCCGGAGTAGTCGAGGAAGAGGCCGAGCTTTACGGGCTGCGCTCCCCGGAGTGTGGGCTCAGGAACCCGCGCGCAGCCGGTCGAGAACCTTCGCTGCCTCCGGGTCGCGAGCCGGGTCGTCGGGGATCGGGAAGAGGATCCAGTTCGTGAGGTCGCCATACCATTCTGCGAGGATGTCCGCGATCTCGTCGTAGGTCCCGGTGGGGGAGAACGTGTCGAGCATGGCGTCGTCGATCACGTTCTTCATGTCGTCCCAGCGTCCCTCACGTGTCAGCTGGTGGAGGTGTTCTCCGCGCTCCTGCCAGCCGAAGATCTCGAGACTCGGCCAGTAGGAGGGCGTCGAGTAGAGAAAGGTGAGCATCTGGCGCACGTTCTCACGCTCGCGGGCGACGTCCGCGGGCTTTGTGCCGGTGGCGGTGAGAGGACCCACCATCAGGCCCACGTGCGCCGGATCCCGCCCCGAACGCGCGGCACCTCGCGCGATTCGCGGCTGAACCACCTCGCGGATGTAGCGCGGCGCTGTATTCGTCGGGTGGGTCATCAGTCCGTCGGAGACCTCGCCGGCGAGTGCCGTCATCGCCGGCCCGATGCCGCCAAGGAAGATGGCTGGGGCGGGGTGCTCGAGCGGGTCCGGCTTGAAGAAGGGCTGCATGCGTGTCAGTTGGTAGTGCTCGCCCTCGAAGCACAGATCGTCGCCGCCTTGCCAGCAGCGAAAGATGGCTTTCAGCGCGTCCACGTATTCGCGCATGCGCGGGGCGGGTGGAGTCCAAGCCACCCCGTAGCGTCGAGTGATGTTACCGCGCACCTGGGAGCCGAGTCCCAGTTCGAAGCGTCCGCCGGACATCTCCTGCAGATCCCAGGCGGCGACGGCGGTGGTCATCGGGCTGCGCGGGAAGGCGACCAGAACGCTCGTTGCCACCCGCAGACGCGTTGTCGCGTGCAGAGCGAGCGTCGCGGCGGCGAGTCCGTCGTGTACGGCTTCGGGGACGCAGAGTCCGTCGTAACCCAGTGCCTCGGCACGCCGGGCGTGGGCGGGTACCTGCGACAGCGGCATGCGCTGATCCATGCTGCAGTACACCCGGAATTCCGGGCTCACGTGGGGCCCTCGCTGCGGCCGTGGGGCCGCTGCTGGAGCGGGGCCTCCACGCGCTGCCGGTGTCGTTCGAGGGGCATGCCGGACCAGCCTGAGGAATTCATTTTGTCTTTGTCAAGTAAATGTCGGACACTGCCGGGCCCGGGGAGGTCGACATGGGGATTCTCGACGGAAAGGTGGCCCTCGTAACCGGAGCGAGCCGCGGCATCGGTGCCGCGATCGCCGAGCGGTTCGCCGCCGAGGGCGCGGCTGTGGGCGTGACGGCGCGAAGCCTTGCCCCGCATCCGAAGCTTCCGGGTACGCTGCGGGAGACAGTGGGTACGATCGAGAAGCGCGGCGGTCGAGCCTTCGCGGTCCAGGGCGACCTCTTGGAAGCCGATCACCGCACGCGTGCCGTGAGTGAGACCCGCGAGCAACTCGGTCCGATCGACATCCTCGTCAACAATGCGGCGGTGTCCTTCTATGTTCCTTCCGAGAAGATTTCCGAAAAGCAGTTCCGCGTAGCATTCGAAATCAATGCGCGCGCGCCCTGGGACCTCTCTCAACAGGTGATTCCGGATATGCGAGCGGCGGGTCGCGGCTGGATCCTCAACATCTCCTCGGTGACATCGGTGTGGCCTGCGGGTCCGCCCTACGATGCATTCGCCATGGAGGGTGGATCGACCCTCTACGGATCCACCAAGGCCTTCCTCGAGCGCATGACTGCGGGAATGGCTGCCGAGTTCTTCTCGGCATCGATCGCCGTGAACTCGTTGGCTCCGGTGGCCGCTGTGTTGACGCCCGGCGCATTGGCGATCGGGGTGATTCCAGACGAGCACAAGGCCACTGCCGAGCCGGTGGAGTGCATGGCCGAATCGGCACTCGCGCTCTGCGAGCCGACAGAGCCGATACTCACCGGCCGCATCGTCTACTCGAAGCCGCTTCTCGAGGAACTGGGGCGTGAGGTGCGGACACTCGACGGGACAGCGGTCCACGTTTCGTGATGCCCTTCAACTTCCGGCTCTTCTCCCAGATGTTCCGGCTCTTCTTCAAGATGTTCCGGCTCTTCTTCAAGATGTTCCGGCTCTTCTCCCAGATGTTCCGGCTCGCCTTCGCCGAGCCCATGTCTGCGCAGCGGCGCAAGGTGGTGCGGTTCCTCGCCATCGTCTGGCCGTTGCACGCCGCGCTGGGCGCCGTGTGCCTGGCGCTCGACCGCATGCTCCCGGAGCACCTGTGCAGCCTCGAGGAGTACGGTCTTTCCGGCGAGGAGATCCGCATGGGGTGCTCCTCGCTCTTCGAACGCTTCAAATGGAATGAGAATGCCGATGACGCTTTTGCTCACGCCTGACGAATTGCTGACGACGACGCGCGCCGTCCGAAAACGACTCGACTTCGAAAGACCCGTTTCCCGGGCGCTGATCGGGGAATGCCTCGAGGTTGCGCTCCAGGCACCGAACGGCTCGAATATGCAGCTGTGGCGGTGGGTCGTGGTGGACGACCGCAACACCATCGAAAAACTCGCCGGACTCTACAACGAGGCCATCGAGGAGTACTCGAAGCTGTACGACAGCGGCGAGCTGGGGGAGCGAGCCCGGCAGGATCCGGGCTTCGACCGCATGACCGAATCCGTGATGCACCTGGCGCAGAACCTGCACCGCTCGCCGGCGCTCCTGGTTCCCTGCATCGCGGGCCGCATGGAGACTCAGGATATCTTCACCCAGGCGAGCCTGTGGGGCTCGGTGATCCCTGCGATCTGGAGCTTCATGCTCGCGCTGCGCAGCCGCGGCCTAGGCAGCGCCTGGACCACGGTGCACCTGCACCGTGAAAAGGAGGCGGCGACGCTGCTGGGCATTCCGTACCCGCATTACACCCAGGCCGGCCTCTTTCCCGTTGCCTACACGCTGGGGACGGAGTTCAAGCGCGCGCGTCGGAGGCCCGCCGCCGATGTGATCCACTGGAACCGTTGGTAGGAGGTGAAAATGTTCGAACTGAACGGGAGGGTCGCGCTCGTGACGGGTGCGGGGCAGGGCATGGGTGTCGGAATCGCCCGAGTGCTTGCCGCCCAGGGTGCCCGTGTCGCGGTGAACGATCTCATCGACGAGCGTGCGAAGCAGACGGTCGGGCAGATCGAGGCGGCGGGGGGCGAGGCGATGCCCGCAGCCTTCGACGTCACTCGGTTCGGAGACGTCGAGGCGGGAGTCGCGCGCGTTGCCGAGGCCTTCGGCCCCGTCGAAATTCTGGTAAACAATGCCGGCAATGCGGGGGGCGGTCCGACCATGCAGCTGATGCAGTTCCGCGAGATGCCGGTGACGGAGTGGCGACGCTTCGTCGACATCAATCTCTACGGTCCCGCCAACTGCTGCAAGGCGGTCGTCGACGGCATGTGCGAGAGCGGCTTCGGGCGCATCATCACGATCTCTTCGGGTGCGGGCCAGATGGGCCTGCCCATCGGGATCAGCTTGTACGGTGCCGGAAAGTCTGGCGCCATCGGCTTCCAGCGCCACCTGGCCTTGGAGGTGGCGCGCAGCGGGGTCACCGTGAACACGGTCTCGCTCGGCCTGATGTCGAACGTGGGAGACACCGAGGCGGTGAAGGGGTTGGCGGCCTCGCAGCCGACCGGGCGGCTCGGTACCCCCGAAGACGTCGGCCACGCCGTGGTCTATCTCGCTTCCGACGAGGCGAGTTGGGTGACGGGCCAGGTGCTCGGTGTCAACGGTGGAGCGTTCCTTCCCTGAGCCATGAGGAGAACAACGAGTGAGTGAGATCTTCGACCTGTCGGGCAAGGTGGCGATCGTCACTGGTAGTACCCGGGGCATCGGAAACAGCATGGCGCGCGGGCTTGCCGGAGCGGGTGCCACCGTGGTCGTCAGCGGCCGCAAGCAGGACGCTTGCGACGCCGCGGCGAAGCAGATCGCCGAGCAGAGCGGCTGCCGGGCGCTGGGTGTGGCCTGCCACATGGGAGACTGGGACCAGATCGACTCCCTGGTAGACCGGGCCTGGAAGGAGTGCGGGCGGATCGACGTGTTGGTGAACAACGCCGGGATCAATCCGACCTTCATGAGTGTCGAGAACATGACCGCGGAGTTCTGGGACAAGATCTACGACGTCAACCTGAAGGGACCCATGCGGCTTGCGGGGAAGGTGGCGCCGCGCATGGCCGAGAACGGCGGTGGAAGCATCGTCAACGTGATCACGGTCGGCGCGTATCTGGGAGGGGCCGGTGTGGGGGCCTACTCGTCTTCGAAGGCCGCGCTCCTCAACCTGACGCGGGTGATGGCGACCGAGTGGGCGGATCGCGGCGTACGGGTCAACGCGCTCGCCCCCGGCCCCTTCGCCACGGACATGATGGCGGGCGCGGAGAAGAACGTGCCGGGCTTCAGCGCCGGTGCCGCCGCCGCGACTCTCCAGAAGCGGGTGGCGGACCCCGACGAAATCATCGGATCCGTGCTCTACCTGGCGAGCGACGCGTCTTCGTTCACGACCGGAACGGACCTGATCGTGGACGGGGGGATGCGGTAGCCCGGTTACCGCACCGCGCAGGTTCCGGCTCCCGCGGTCCGGGTGGTAGGGTAGGGGTCCTGCATCGAGAGGAGAAAGTCATGGCCAGAGCAGTGATCGTAGCGGCGGCGCGCACGCCGATCGGAAAACGAGGCGGGTGGATGGCGGGTTTTCACGCCACCGAACTCATGGCGCTCTCCCAGAAGGGGGTGCTCGAACGGGCGGGCGTCGATCCGCGTGAGGTGGAGCAGGTGGTGGGCGGCTGCGTCACCAAGGCCGGCGAGCAGTCCTTCAACATCGCCCGCAATGCCTGGCTCTCGGCGGGCCTTCCCTTCGAGGTGCCGGGAACCACGGTCGACTGCCAATGTGGCTCGAGTCAGCAGGCGAACCACTTCGTGGCCAATCTGATCACAGCCGATGCCATCGACGTGGGCCTCGCGTGTGGTGTCGAGACGATGACGCGGGTTCCACTCGGCTCGGAGGGGATGAATGGCCCGGGCTCGTCGCGCACCGAAGATTTTCCGTGGGACATGCCGGATCAGTTCGGTGCCGCCCAACGGATTGCCGAGAAGCGCGGCATCACCCGGGAGGACGTGGACGGTCTGGCCCTGCGCTCGCAGCAGAATGCGGCCCGGGCGCAGGAGGAGGGCCGCTTTGGGCGGGAGATCCTCGGCGTCGAGGTGCAGGTCTTTGGAGAGGACGGGAAGCTGAGCGGCCAGACGCAGACGGTCGATCGCGACCAGGGCCCGCGCGCTTCGACCTCCGAGGGGCTCGCGAAGCTGAAGCCGGTCGTTCCCGGCGGCATGCACACCGCCGGGAACAGTTCGCAGATCTCGGACGGTTCGGCGGCGGTGCTCTGGATGAGTGAAGAGCGGGCGAAGGCGGCGGGTCTTCGGCCGCGGGCGCGCATCGTGGCCCAGGCGCTCGTCGGCTCCGATCCCTACTACCACCTCGACGGGCCGGTCGAGGCGACGCACCGCGTTCTCGAACGGTCGGGCATGGGCATCGGGGACATCGATCTCTTCGAGGTAAACGAGGCCTTTGCGTCCGTGGTGCTCTCTTGGGCAAGTGTTCACAAGCCCGACATGGACAAGGTGAACGTGAACGGCGGCGCCATTGCGCTGGGCCACCCGGTGGGTGCCACTGGCAGCCGTCTCATCACGACCGCGCTCCACGAACTCGAACGCTCGGACGCAGCGACGGCGTTGATCGCGATGTGTTGCGGCGGTGCACTGGCCACGGCCAGCATTATCGAGAGAATCTAGGAGGTCTCATGGCGGATCGAGCGGGTTTCGGATTCGAGACGACGGTTGACGAGGTGCTCGAGGGGATCGATCTGACGGGGCAGATCGCGATCGTGACGGGCGCTTCGGGTGGGCTCGGTGCCGTGGCCGCCGGCGGCCTTGCGAAGGCTGGTGCCGCGGTGACGTTGACGGCGCGCGACGTTCAAAAAGCCGAAAAGGTTGCGGCCGACATTCGCGCCGCAACGGGAAACGGGGACGTCTCGGTGATGGAGCTCGAACTCCAGCGTCCCGAGAGCGTGCGGCGATTCGCCAAGGCCTGGCTCGCAGAAACCACCCGGCTTCACATCCTGATCAACAACGCCGGCGTGATGGCATGCCCGGTCGCACGCACCGACGAGGGCTGGGAGATGCAGTTCGCAACCTGCCATCTGGGCCACTTCCTGCTGACGGCGTTGCTGGCGCCTGCGCTCGAGGCTGGTGCGCCGGCACGTGTCGTGAACGTGAGTTCGGGCGGGCACCGGTTTTCCCCCGTCCTCTTCGACGATCCGCACTTCGAGAAGACGGAGTACGACAAGTGGGTCGCCTACGGGCAGGCCAAGACCGCGAACGTGCTTCACGCCGTGGAACTCGACCGGCGGCTCCGGGCCAAAGGCGTGCGCGCTTTCGGCATTCACCCCGGCGCGATCGCCACCGAGCTGGGCCGGCACCTCCAGAAAGAGGACATCGAGCTGATGAACTCACGCATCCCCGGCGGCAAGGGCCTCAAGTTCAAGCCCGTCGAAGCGGGCGCGGCGACCCAGGTCTACGCCGCAACGGCGCCCGAGCTAGAGGGCCAGGGCGGTTGCTACCTCGAGGATTGCCACATCGCGGGGCCGCGTCAGCTGGACTCGATGGAAGGTGTCATGCCCTACGCCGTCGACCCGGAGGAGGCGGTGCGTCTCTGGACGCTGAGCGAGGAAATTCTGGGCGAGCGTTTCGACGTCTGAAGCTGAGGAGACGTCCTCTCGGAGCTTCGGGTTTCGAGGCGTCGGAGTTCTCGTTCGGTGCCATGACCTTCGGCAGCGTCTTCGAGCGGTCACGCCACTCGCGTCAGGCCTGTCCCTGGCTGTGGTGCCTCAAGACGTTGTAGACACCTGAGGGCTCTCTCTGAGGAAATGGGGTTTCTCAACGACCGCAACTCTCAGAGAGGAGACACCCCAGGTGCACCTTCATCCCAACGCGAAGCTGACACCCAAGACGCGTCGGCTTCTGGTGGAACGGATCCGTCAGGATCGCTGGCCCGTGTCCCGTACCGCGAGAGCGGCCGGTATTCGTGTGCGCTTCTTCGATGGCATGCAGGATCGCTGTAAAGGGGGCGGGTCATCGTCGCCTGTGTTTCAACACCCTCGTCCCTGCGAGCAGTATCAGTAGCGGCAGCGCGAACGGGTAACTGGGTACCGCCGTGGGCGAAAATTCCAAGCCTGGAACCGTCGATTGCCCATAGCCGTCGTACCCCCAGCATTTGACGCCGCCGTCGTCGAGCGCGCAGGTGTGCCCCCAGCCCGCTGAGACCGCGCTGGGGTTCACGAGGGTCTCCGGAACCGTCGATTGCCCAGAGCCGTTGGACCCCCAGCATTTGACGCCGCCGTCGTCGAGCGCGCAGGTGTGCTCATAGCCCGCTGACACCGCGCTGGGGTTCACGAGGGTCTCCGGAACCGTCGATTGCCCCTCCAAGTGGGACCCCCAGCCTGGCGAGCTAGAACTCACGCTCAAGGATTTCGTTGCCTACTACAACAACGAGCAATATCACGAGTCTCTGAAGAACGTAACGCCGGCGGATGTGTGAAATTACAGATTCAGTCGGACACCCTGCCACGATGACAGAGGCTGACCGAGGGGATCTAGATGACCGAAGATCAACGAGAAATCAGGCGCAAACGGCGAGTCCTCGAGTACGCTGAGAAGCACGGCAACATCAACACGACATGCCG
>MPLZ02057557.1_pt1 | contig 140025 bp, 123 predicted proteins | sample 1617311 | NCBI WGS metagenome assembly MPLZ02 (sample SAMN05944806, study PRJNA350692) | marine metagenome | biome: marine; feature: ODZ; material: water; isolation source: 160 m water sample filtered on 0.2 um supor filter | place: Pacific Ocean | collected 2012-04-08 | depth 160m m | reverse complement strand
GTCAGGATCAGTAGGTTCAATTTTATGCAGGAATCCACTGTGACGAAGCTGCGGATCATGTTCAGCCAGATCGATGGCGTTTTGGACGACCCCAGCCGGGACACCTGCTTGCTGACAGCGAATCATGATATCGGTTGCATCAAGCAGACGGGTCCACTCTGCAATTCTCGCATCAAGTGTTTCGAGATACTCAACTCTGCCAGTTGCCGTCGCGTACTTGGGCTCTTTTGCCCAATCGGGATCTCCCATCACTCCTTGCAGGGAGATCCAGTGTTCATCTGTCATGCAGGCAATCGCAACCCAGCGCTCGTCCTCAGGCGCACTTGATGCGGCGCCTGCACACGGATAGCAGTTGTGCGGTGCTGCATCATCGTAAGGCAGTTTGTTTCCTGTTGGACGGGCTGTGTTGCCATTGGCGTAATAATCAAGCAGTGAGGGACCAGCGAAGTTTACGCCAACTTCAAATTGAGACATGTCTACTCTTTGACCTTTGCCTGTTCTGTTCCTGGCCTCAAGTGCAGCAAGGATTGCCACTGCGCCGTGCAGACCCGCCTGATGATCATTGTAAGAAAAGCCAATGCCAATGTCTTCGCGGCCAGGTACTCCTGTTAGATGAGTCAATCCGGAGAGCGCATGGATAGTCGGGGCGTAGGTAACATATTCAGACCATGGACCCCCATCACCCATCCCTGACATCTGAACGTAGATTACGCCGGGATTTGTAACGCTGGTTTTGTCATAGCCCAATTCCCAGCGATCAAGTACACCAACAGAGAAGTTATCGATGACCACATCAGCCTGGTTACAAAGCTCGGTACAGATATCGCGGCTTTCCTGTTTTGTCATATCGAGAGCGAGCGCTCGCTTGTTTCGGTTCCACATGAGGTAATAAGGATGTTCGGGTCCATTTACGCTCAATGCCCGGTCTGCGGAGTTTATTTTGACTACATCGGCACCCATGTCACCAAGGACACGGGTTCCAAACGGTCCTGCCAGAACATGGGTGAAATCAAGGATGCGAAGGCCATCTAAAGGTCGACTCATGATGCATCCCCCCAGCCGATTTCAGCAAGAATAGACTCTGTCTCCTCTCCGGGGCCCCCGTGAGATGCCATCGACCAGGGTGTCTCGCTAAATCGATAGGGAGCACCTGGACCCTGGATCTCGGTACCACCGGCCTGGTAGGGTACCCACCACTCCCGGGCTTTCAGTTGCGGATTTTCTGCTACATATTCAAGCGGCAGCACCCAGCCATAAGGACAGTGGCGAGCCTGCGCGGCATCAAAGAGAGCCTCAGCATCCTGAGTTGAAACCCACTTTCGAAGGACTTCCATAATCCTTTTCGTTGTTTCTACCAGATTCTCCGGATCCGTGTATTTCTCATCGAGCAGGTCCTCATGCGCATCCTCTTCGATCAGCCAGACGAGTTGCTTATCCCAGTCAGGCGCCGGTGTTATCATAATCGACCCTTTCGCCGCCTTCATGACCACGTAGGCGTTCGACCAGTGCAGGCTTCCCCTGCGATGCAGCACTCGCTCGGTGGGCATAATATCGTCATACCAATAACACATAAGTACATGTTCAAGGCAGGAGGCAATGCACTCGTGCACAGACACATCAACGCGCTGACCAGAACCCTCTTCTCGAACACGGTAAAGTGCGGCAAGTGCTGCAATCGCAACGTATACACCCGATACCATGAAATTCAGTTCACCGAATCCGATAAGGGGCGGTGTATCCACATCACCTGTGGTAGCACAGAAGCCACCGAGAGCACCTGCAACAAGATCAGGGGCGAGATAATCACGCCAGGGACCGTCTGGCCCGAATGAAGATGTGTCGATTACGACGAGTTCGGGTCGATCCGTGCTTGCCTTACCCAGGTTGGCTGCCTCAAGTGCGAAGGTGTTACTACATGTCAGTACGATATCAGCTCGATCAACCAGGCTGCTGACTTGCTCACGACCTTCCTTTATCGTTGGGTCAACGGCGAAGAATCGACGGTTAGAGGCAAAGAATGCATGCCAGAGAGAAGAATTGCCTTCTTTGGCCTCTGTCTGATGGGGGCCGCGATGCCTTAGTGGATCCCCCTCCAGGGGTTCAGGCCTAATAACATCGGCCCCAAGATCTGCCAGTAACTTGGCACCATATATGCCGCGCTCGTCTGTCAGATCCAGGATATGTACGCCACTTAAAGCACCCTCAACCCTTGTCATTTCACCTCCGTTAAATTACCCGCATGATTTCATGCAGGATGTACTCACTCTATGCAGGGGGTCTGTCACCCAGAACCCCTGCTGTTACGAGATCATCAATCTGATCATCAGAATAATCAAGCCAGTCTTTCAGAACCTCTGCATTGTTTCCTCCCAGGCGAGGGCAAGGTGTCCAGTCAGCAGATGATAACCCTATCATTTTGATCGGATTACCAGGCATAGGTATGCCACCATCTAACGGTACAAAGAAGCCGCGATGCGCAACCTGCGGATCCGATGTCATATCTGGTGTGGTATTAACTGCACCGGCGCAGATTCCCGCCTGCTGCAAGGCAATGGCAGCCTCCGTTTTTGGCCGGTCAGCCGTCCAGGCTGAAATCGCCTTGTCGATAAGTTCATGGTTTTCCTGACGCTGCTCAAGACCGGTGTTCACGGCAAGGTCACTGCCAGTCAGGTATTCACCTATAAGGTTGTATAGCGAGCCCCATTCGAGGTCGCCAGGGCAAGCAATCGCGATCCACTCATCCTCGCCTCGACACCGATATACACCATGTGGTGCCATTTGCGGATGTTGGTTACCAATGGACTTAATTTCTGCTCCCAGTTGATGCTCTACCAACCAGGGTCCACTAAAAGAAACGCCGGATTCATGGAGTGACATTTCAACATACACGCCTTTCCCGGTCTGTTCTCGTTCCCTCAGCGCGGTCACCACCGCAGCCGATGCGCTGACCGCAGCGATTGGATCCACAAGTGCCATGGCTGTATTGCGAGGTTCTGATTCACCGTATCCCATCACGTTGGTGAGACCCGACATTGGTTCGACCGAAGGGCCGAACGCGACCCGGTCGCGATAGGGTCCATAGGTGCCAAAGCCGGGCATAGTTACATAGATAATAGAGGGATTTGCGGCTTTCAAATCCTCATATCCCAGTCGAAATCCAGGCATGGTTCTGGCGCTGAAGTTTTCAATGACGACATCAGCCTCCGCGACCAGCTCAAGAAAGGTTGTTCGCCCATTCTCATTTTTGAGGTCAATACAAACACTTTTAGAATTGCGCGCAAGTTTTACGAAGATTGCATTTCGGTTCCAGGGTTCGTCTTCCGGGTAAGCTGTTATCCATCCACCCATGGGCTCGCCCGGAAACTGAAGAGGGCCGCGGCGATAGGCGGCTTCGATCTTTACTACTTCTGCGCCAAGGTCAGCCAGAATCCTGGTGCCGAGAGGTCCTGCCCAGACATGGCTGAGGTCGAGGATTTTGACTCCGCGCAATGGTCCGTTTGGCATCACACGTCTTCCGGTCGCGTTAGTTTGTGTTTTTTCCTCGGGGCTTTGTTCAGACGAAAGGGCAGGGCTGGTGAGTGAACCAGGTCAAGATCGTCAGACTCTACCTGCTGCCAGTAGTCACGTTCAAGAAGATGTGCGTCTTCGAGGATGTCATCGAAAGTCTGTACAACGCCAAGGGGTACTCGGTATTTGATCGCTCTTTGCTGAATAATCTCTCTTGTCATTGTTGAGAGGATCTTCTGGATAATCTCATTGAGTGCATCCCGGTTAGCCATTCGAGATTCATTCGTTAAGAAACGCTCGTCAATGATCAGCTCAGGGTGGTCAAGAAATGTTGCGAATGCGTCCCAGAACATCGGTACGATGTTGACATAGAGCCAGCCATCCTTGCATGAGAAAAGATTGCTCGGGGGAACCGTCCAGAAGTCACTGCCGTGACGCGAACGGATTTCACCGGCACAGTGCCACTTGATCGTGGTGAACTGGCTAAGTGACATAATGGTTTCAAGCATGCTGACATCGATGCTGTTGGTTTCTCGCGCATAGCGACAGGCACTCGCTGCTGTATACGCGTATTGACCACTTTCAAAATCCACGAAGTGTCCCGGAAGTGTCAGGGGAGCGCGTCCAGCGTCTCCCATCAGGTTAGTGTAGCCGCCCATGGCCAGCAGAACGTTGGATGTGGCATGCCAGTTGCATTTTGGCCCGGTCCGACCAAACGGTGTAATGGAAACCTTGACGGAGGTGTTCCACTGATCAAAGTGCAGGCGTTCAAGCTCATTTGCCTTTGCTGCCTCAGCGATCACTACGTCAGCTTTCTCAGCAAGCTCAGCGATAATATCCGGATCACGAGTCTGTATTCGTCGTTTACCCGGATGCAGAAAAAGCTCTGATGCCTGTGTACTCACCCAGCCAGGAGTATTTTCCTGCGATTCGACCCGTACCACTTCATGTCCAGCCTGAACGAACAGTCGACCGCAGAAACCTGCAGCATAGTGACCTATCTCAAGAATTCTATCCAAATTACATCCCTGAATAACACGGTGTGGCTTCTGGTTTCATGATTGAACATTTCCCGGTGATTTAAAGGTTGAGGATCAGACGATAAGCTACAGGAAATATACAGACAAGCCCAGCACGCACATTGTGAAGGTGACGTCGTGAAGGTGACGTCGATAATCTGGTTCAATGAAGGTCGGCTTTCGAGTGCATTGAGATGTTACAGTTGGATGGGTGATCGGTGGCGGTAATATACGACTGGTGCAGCACACTTGTCATGTTACCGGGTTAGCTGGCTTTGTAAGAAAAGGAAGGGGTAGATGGCAGATATTGATACTACAAGCGGGCGACATCTGCGTGGTAAATACGCAATTGTCGGGGTTGGCGAGACGGCCTATACGCGCGGCTCTGGTCTGACCACGAGGGCGATGGGTACAGAGGCCGTGCGAAATGCAGTGCTTGACGCGGGTCTGACGATGGACGATATCGATGGGATGATGTCCTACAGTGGCAATGATTCCACCATGTCGCCAACCATTGCAGGTGATCTTGGCATTCGTCTCAATTTTCATATGGATGTGATCGGTGGTGGTTCGTCTACCGAAGCTCTGATCGGAATGGCGATGGGTGTGATCGAAGCGGGGATGTGCAATACCTGTGTGATTTTTCGTTCCATGAACGGATTCTCGGAGGTGCGTATTGGTGGAACCGGGCGGGGTGGTGGTGGCATATCTGCAGCCAGCCTATTTAATCGTGGTATTGGGCTCTCAAGTGCGGGGCAGATGTTTGCCCATACCTTTATGCGTCACATGTACGATTATGGTACGACCCCGGAACAGGTAGCCATGGTGAAGGTTGTTCACTCCGAGCACGCCTCGAATAATCCCAAGGCGTACTACAGGCAGCGAGTGTCAGTGGATGATGTTCTGTCTTCAAGGATGATCTGCAAACCCCTGCATCTGCTCGACTGCTGCGTTGAAACCGATAACGCTACCGCAATCATTGTCACTAGAATTGAACAGGCATATGACTGCAGACATACACCGGCGGTTATCCAATCGGTCGTGGGACGTTGCTGTAAACCGAGAGCAGATACTCATTATCAGTCTGGTCCCATCTCGACAGTTGCCGGGTACTACGCGAAAGACATTCTCTGGCCAAATGCAGGTGTTGGACCAGAGGATATACAGGTGACTGGTGCCTACGACGCCTTTACCTTCACAACTTTACTACAGCTCGAAGACTATGGATTTTGTAGGAAAGGTGAGGGAGGTGACTACGTGAGTAACGGTATCACCCGCCTGGGTGGAATGCGCCCCAACAATACAAGTGGGGGGCATCTTTGCGAGGGATACACACATGGTATCGCCTTGGTGATCGAAAATGTACGACAACTGAGACACGATGTTGATGATTCCTGCCCGTTGGGTGATGACGGAAAAAGAGTGCATACCTACGACTACAGAGAAGATGGGTGCAGGCAGGTGAAGGATGTGGAACTGAGCGCCAACATGGGTTGGGGAACACCTGGTTATGGTTCAGCCGTTGTCATGGCAAGGGGGTGAGAGATGGTTGCTGTTGGTGAATATCTTGGAATGCCGGTCAACTTTGATGGCCTGGACAAGGAAAATGTGACTTTTTTCCGCCACTGCGGATCTGGTCAGTTGCATTTGCAGTGCTGTGATGACTGCGGATTGAAACGCTATCCACCCACTACAGCCTGCCCGTTTTGTGCAAGCCCCGCCGCTACATGGGAACCCGTTGAAGGTCTAGGTACCTTGTACTCTTACGCTGAAGTGCACCACGCGATTCAACCCGCGTTCAAGGCATTTACTCCCTATCTTCTGCTTCTGGTTGAGCTGGACGAACAAAGAAATTTACCCGATGAATTTGATGGTTTGCGACTGCAGGGTAATCTGGTTACGCCAACAGGTGACATGGCGTCGCCTGTGCAGGTTGAAAGAGTTGGCATTGGAATGCGACTACGGGTTGTATATAAAGATCTGGGTGACGGATTTGCGTTACCGCAGTGGATGATTGATGAGGATTCGGCACAACCAGAAGTTTGGCGATATCCTGAATGAACTGGTAGGTTACCTTGCCGATTTTGCGGTGTCTGGTTCATAGTGTATCGTGCAATCATGGAACAGGACGTGGACAATTCCGGTATGAGATTTCAGATGTGGGATGAGTCGGGAAGCAGTAGTGGCTATTGACATAAATATGGCACGTCAATGGAGGACAACTTGATAAACAAAGGAGCGGTCAGTTGGATTAGGAGATACTTGATCGTCACCTTACGAATTCTAACGTGGGTGGCACTCGGGATATTTGTTTCGGCATGTTCATCAAAACAAGAGGAGATCGACAAGACTGACAATGGGATTGAGGTCAGTTCAGGTAATGATTCCTATAAAGTACCGCGAGACAGCTACGGGCATCCCGATCTGAACGGTCTTTGGCAGGCTATGGGTTCGGCTCACTGGGATCTTGAAGCACATGCGGCCCGTAAGGGGCCAGTTGTTTTAATGGGTGCACTGGGTGCGATCTCGGCTGGTATGAGTGTTGTCGAGGGGGGAGAAATACCATACCAACCCTGGGCACGTGAACAGCAACAAGAAAACCTGACCAATTGGTTGAGTCGCGATCCAGCAGTTAAGTGTTTCATGCCGGGTATACCTCGCGCGACTTATATGCCGTTTCCTCTTCAGATAGTTCAGGGAGAAGATCAGATCCTAATCAGCTATGAATTTGCAAGCGCGTCACGTGTGGTTTACATGAACCGCCCCGACTTTGAACACCCCTTCGAAGCCTGGATGGGACACTCCCGTGGGCGATGGGAGGGTGAGACACTGGTCATCAATGTAACCAGCCACGTTCCGGATACCTGGTTTGACACCTCGGGTAACTTTCATAGCGAAGAGTTGAGAGTTGAAGAGCGCTATACGAGGATTGATGAAAATCTGTTGCAGTATGAAGCGACAATCCATGACCCTAAAGTATTCACCCAATCATGGAAGATCCGACTGCCACTCTACCGCAGACAGGAGCCTAATGCGCAACTGCTTGAATTCAAGTGTGTCGAGTTCGCAGAAGAACTCATGTATGGTCATCTCATCAAGAAAACCAAGGACAGTTAACGGTCATCCTTCGGGTCTGAACCATCTGTTGGTGCACCGGTGCCGGAAGAACCCATAAAAAGTTTTTGTCCGTCTTCAAACGTCATGTCGCGTCCATTGGCCTTGCATCTCGGCTTGCAGTTCTTGTCCTTGCTTTGATAGCCCATGACGACAATTGACGTTCCAATTGCAAGTGACTTGCGGTTGATACCAGTACGCATTAAGGAATTAGGTGTTCCACCTTCGATCATCCACTCGGTCGTTGACCCATCCTCGAGAACAACCGCGATATGAATCCATGCGTGGGGATTTATCCATTCAATGCGAATGACCTTACCTCTCAATGTGACAGGTGTTTCAGCATCGAACTCGGCAGAAAATGCATGGTGTGCACTCAGTTGCGGTGCGATACATAACAAAAGGACACTCGTTAGTAAGGGTAGATACCTGGTCCTGAATTTGATCATTCATTACCTCCTGCATTAGCGTTTGCTTTTTCTTCGGCTCGCTGACCCGCGAGTATTCCTTCCATCGCGTAGTTACCTTCATGACAGGCATATTCAAACAGGTCGTCTTTTGACTTGCTCAGCAAAACCACTAGTGTCCAGGGTTTCGTCCAGGTTGTAGGGTCATTTACGGTGATCACCCACTCAAGTGTTTCAGGATTGATCCGAGTAAATCGTTCCAGCAAATGAAGGTTCTCTCTCGACTGGAAGAGGGTACTTTTTGAAGAGAAGTTCCTGGTTTCAACGACAAGCGAATCTCCTTCCCAGTGTCCCCGCGAATCCCCAGTCCACTGTTCGATTGCGGGGTCCAGGTGGGGTCGACCATCGACTGGTATTGTTCGTGATTCGTGAATCATCTCCTGTAATATCACAACATGAGTGGCGCTCTGTACTATCTGGAAGTAACCGTTGTATCCTGCAAAGAGAAATGGCACACCATAGGTAATGCAGCGATCTGAGTTGATTCTGTCCTCGTAGGTATCTGCAGGATGTTCTTTGAGATAAGCGATTCGTGCCTTAGTACGTTCAGCTGCGCCCGGAGTCAGTTCCGGAAACTTGCCATTCGGCGGGTCTACTATCAAAGACGTACGATTATCGAAGTCACGGTCGGTAACCCAGAACTGATTGTAATTACCTGTAGTGGGGTCGTAAGATTCGTGATCCTCGTCTCCGGCCAGCACAGCGTTGAACACGCTGTCACCAAAGGCAGCATCAGTTTCACCGTTAAAAAGTTTGGCAGCCCGGTCCTTGAGTTTGGTGACTTCCTCTTCGGTCAGGCTTTCCCTGCCCTCCAGTGCGTCAGGACGCTCAATTGGGGTCGCACTGTTATTTGCCCACACTCCCTGTAAATCCGGAAAGCCGTCAGGGGTTCGTGGTGGCTGCCAGCTCTGATCTTCAGCGAGACCTGTCATTGATGCGACGCAGAGTGTCGCACAGAGTGCTCCCAGTAAAATGAAGCGATGAACAAGTTTTGAATCTTTCACTTGAATGCCTCCTCTGATTCTTACGAGTAGTATAAAGGGTTCGGTGGAAATCGAACAAGCAGTCCGGCTGGTCGATCTGTTAAGTCCAGATTGTATAATGGCTGATTGCAATTCAATAATTGCTTGCCGCACGGCATTTCCAAAATCATATTGGGTCGGTTGAAAAGGGTGTTGCAGAGACGATTTCGATAATCCGGGCAAGGACATCTAATCCCACACCTGGGCTGTATGCCCAGCGTGATCATGCCTGAAAATCCAGCGGTACGTTACCATATTTTGGCATGTAACTCGCGAGTGTCGCCTTATAGCGATCACGCGTCACTACAGTAATATTATTCTGAGTGAAGTTTATCGACTCGACCATCATGGCCTCGACGGGTGATCTGATAGAAGCTGATACAACCAAGTGCCAGGAAATAGAAAAGCATGAGAACCGGACCGTAGATCACGCCAAGGTTCCATACGGTGTCGGCGTCCACAGTACCCATCGCTGCACCTCGTGGGAAGCTGATAATATCAAGGGCGATTCCGGCAATAAAAGCACCAATTCCTGAAGTGGCTTTCTGGGCAAAAGAACGGGAGGCAAAGAACAGGCCTTCTTCGCGGCGACCAGTCGATACCTGGCTATGTTCGACGACGTCAGCCAGCATCGAAGACTGAACAATGCCAAACATGACGATCACCATAACGTTGATAAGGGTATGTGCCCAGATGAGGGGATAGACCCAGGGACTTGAATTTTCTGGAAACCAGCCGGTGAGACGAAGAATGAAGGGCAGCGCGGCAAAGCAGATCTGAAAAGCGTAGATCGTCATTGCCGCACGTTTCTTATCGAGCTTCTTGGTAAGGTAAGGGGCAGTAACGATAGGTATCAAAGCTGAAAGAAAAAGAGAGCAGATAACCCAGCGCCACTTATCCGGAGGAATCTCCCAGAAATGGGTAACGATGTAGGTATCAAAATTGGTGGCAACACCGGAGCCGACGGCAGCAAACAGGCCTGCCAGAAACAGTGCAAGGAAATTGCGATTGGCCAGCGTAACCTTGAGATCTTTGACTAACTGCAGGATCTGGTAGGACTCTCGTTGAGGTGGTGCATGCAGATAGGGAATGTACTGATGCAAACCCCAGGATGACCCGAGGATCGCCAGAAACATGATCATGGCACCGAGACTGCCATAGACCTGAAAAGTGGTTGCGGAGGTCGTGCCGAACGCGACCATGAATACACCCCAGTTAAGCATCGCCATAAACAGGCCACCACACCAACCCATCATGTATCGATAGCTTAAGAGCCTTGTGCGTTCGTCGTAATCTTCCGTAAGTTCGGCAACTATGGCACTGGACGGTATTTCATACAGGGTGATGAAAAACCGCACCAGGACGCAGGAGATAGTGAGATAGATGAAGAGCATGAACTCGGATAGTTCTGGCGGATTCCAGATCGCGAGGTAAGCCAGCGCAACCGGGACAGCAGAAGCGTACATGAACGGATGACGACGCCCCAGCCTTGAGTGAGTGTTGTCTGACCAGACCCCAACCAAGGGATCGGAGACAGCGTCGAACATCATGGCGATCAGAATGGCAATACCAGCATATGTACCGGGAAGCCCAAGAACCTGGTTGTAGTAGAACAGCAGAAAGTAGGAAAAGCCGTTATCCTTCACACCATATGCAGCCGCGCCAAGACCATATATCCACCTCACTCTGGCGGTCACATTGGGTCGCGGCACTGTTGCTGTTTCATCCATTCTGTATCAGCTCTCTTTGTCTGAGCACTCCATTATGTCTGAAATGGGTTGAACATTCAGGTGGGCAGCAGCAAGAGTAAATCACGGGTGCATGGTTTGCTACATGGGTCTGCTACAGGATCCGGCGGTTAGCCAACAGACTTATTATGGCGCAGATAAAATTATTGCCCGCAAGTCAGGTGATAGACCCCGGGAGCTCATCTGTAGTATTGCCTGGTGACCTTGCTTTGCGAAACTTAAGACGATTACCTCAGAAACATCTTGGTTTAGAGAGATTGCCCCGGTCTAACGGTTTGTAATAGCCCTCAAATGCGTAACTTTGTACAACCCTGATGGCATTTGTTTGGCATATCGCTTCACAGCAGGCACATCCCATGCAATTGTCCTGCGTATCTCTTACATGAGATTTTCGATCTCGCTTTTTACCCGCCGGTTCCAGAAGTGCAGCTGGACAGATCACGGTACAGAGTATACATCCGTCACAGAGTTCGGTATCGATCTCAACCTTTGCGTGTCCGAATACCGTTCTTTCTCCTTTGGGTTCGAACTCCAGTTCCCCAAATTCCTGTTTGTCCATCATTCTTATACCTTCAATAGCTTCTTGGTCAGTTTCAGACCGGATTTAATACATGACCCGTTTTTCGCCGTTCTCAAACCAGGTTATACGGTGTGTTTCTCGGTGGACATAATTGTGCTGAGCGTCACCGGCTTCAAACCCGATAGCGAGTGCCTCTACCAGCTTGTATGGTTCTTCAACACCAAGTTTTTTAGGCCAGTTACCGGAATTCAGGGACTCGGCAAAACCAACCCAACAGGTGCCCAGACCAAGGCTATAGGCTGTCATGATCATATTGGTGCCAACTATCCCGAGATCGATTTCAGGGTGCCCGATGCCTCTCGAATCCATCAGCGGGAAAATTAAAGTAGGAGCGCCATGGAAAACCTTGATGCCTTGCCCTGGCGGTGATTGAGTGAGTAAACCCAGAGGAATCGGATGCATTGCGGGACGCTGCTCAGGGTCCGGTGGCGCTTCATTGTTTCCCTTCTGACTCGGGGCGGATGTCATCAGTTTAAACATATCGAGAACATAGGATTCCATCTCGTTGATCATGTCTCGATCACGAACGACAACGAACCGCCATGGCTGACAATTACCCTGGGATGCCGAGTAACGACCGACTTCCAGAATTCGCTTGATGTAGTGCTCCGGGACCTGTTTACGTTTGTACTTGCGCACACTGCGCCGTTTCAAAAAGGCCTCTTCAATTTCGTTCCAGGGGCTGCCTTCCGGAATCAGCGTATTAACTTTTCTCCTGACCAGCTTTTCCCCATCAGGGGTTGGATTGCTCTCAGAAGTTATTGCCGAATCACTCATTCTCAAAAATCTCCAGACGTAGTTGCCAAAAAGGGAAAATACACCATATTTCCACGCAAGAGGAAAAGTATGTTTGTCCGAAAATTGCGGTGGATCAAAAATGTGAGGGTTATAGTGGGACTTCGTCCATTTTCCCCGGGCTGAGGAGATCCGACAATGAGCCTGTGGTGAACAACTTATAAGGGAACCAACATGAAGTTAGCGAATATCAAATCCTATGTCATTAAAACCGACCCACCGAATACAGGTGGGCTGTTCTGGTTTTTTGTTAAACTCGAAACAGATAACGGGCACGAGGGTTGGGGAGAAACCGCAATCCTTTATACGTTACTCGGGGTGGAAGACGGCTATGAGAAGATAGTCTCAGGAGCTTTCGATACCTACCTCAAGGGGGAGGATCCTCTCAATAGAGAGGCGTTATATCAGAAACTTTACATAGGACTGACTGCACAACACCCTGACTATATTGTGATGGGCATTATTAGCGCGTTCGATGTCGCGCTTTGGGATATCTGCGGAAAATACTATGACACCCCTGTTTACAATTTGCTGGGCGGCAAGTATCGGGACCGGGTTCGTACCTATACCTACATTTATGACAGGGAGAAAACGGATACCATTCATGAGGCGCTGGGTGCCTGGACGACAGATCCTGAGCGTCTAGCAGAATTAGCGGTTGATCTGGCTGATGAGGGTTTTACCGGCTTAAAGTTTGATCCCATGCCTCAGGCAAAATGGCGACAGATACCAACACCTCCCTGGGAATCTTCTCTTGCTGAACTCGATCATGCTGAGAACGCAGTGAAGGCGATTCGTCAGGCAGTGGGCAATCGGGCTGATATCTTAATTGGTACTCATGGTCAGATTACGCCCTCGGCAGCAAGACGACTGGCGGCGAGAATTGAGAAGTACGACCCCCTATGGCTTGAAGAACCATGTCCGCCCGAAAACTATAAAGAAATGGGAAAGATCGCCAGGAGTACGACCATTCCCATTGCGTCGGGTGAAAGGCTGACGACCGTCTTTGAGTTCCAAAACCTGTTTGAGCAGGGGGGATGCGCCTTTGCACAACCGGACCTCGGATCCTGTGGTGGCATCACTGCCTGTAGGAAAATCGCCGCCCTGGCGGAAGCCAATTACATCCAGATGGCACCACATGTATGGGGAGGCCCAATCATCACCGCCGCGGCGCTGCAGATCGACGCAAATATTCCCAACTTCCTGATTCAGGAGAGTATCTACAAATCGGGCGGCTTTTTTAATGAAATCATCAAAGAACCCTTTACCTGGGAGGATGGCGATCTGATTCCCTCCGACAGACCTGGCGTTGGCATTGAACTTGATGAGACGAAGCTCGAGACTTATCGTGGTAGGTTGTCGGATCTATAGAAAGAAGCACATTCTCTCAACTAACAGCAGCCTTTGGTCCGGCTCTCACCAGGATTCGTGATCATGGTATTCATGATATAGTCAAGGAAATTTGTAACCGCCGAGTTACAGTCGTTTCACTAACTCGCACTTATCGAGATTAGACACCAGAGGAGTAGCAGTGTCGAAACATCCCTTAGATCCAATATTCCATCCACGGGCGGTTGCCGTCGTGGGAGTTCCCTCCAAGTCCGGCACCGGCAGGATGGGAGGTTTTTACCATTCAATCAAACAAGCAGGATTTGAAGAAATGGGAGGGCTTTACCCGGTCAACCCCAAAGTTAGCGAAATAGAGGGCGCTCGTTGTTATGCCACTCTGATGGACACGCCTGATCCTGTCGATCATGTCATCTCTCAGGTGCCTGCTTCTGTCGTTCCTGCCCTAGTTGATCAGTGTATCGCCAAGAAAGTTCGCTCAATTCACTTTTTCACTGCGGGATTTTCGGAAACCGGCGATGAGGAGATGGCAGCGGTTGAGAAGACGATGATCAAGAAATTGAAAGATGCGGGTATCCGGGCGATCGGTCCCAATTGCATGGGCCTGTATGTTCCTGCCGGTCGGCTGGCGTTTATGGATGGCTTTCCAATGGAGACCGGTAATGTCTTTTTGCTGTCTCAATCCGGTGCCAATGCTGGTGAGATTGTCCATGACCTGACAAGTCGTGGCATTAGGTTCTCAAAGGTCATCTCCTACGGGAACGGTGCTGACCTGCGTGCGCACGACTTTCTTGACTATGCCATGAATGATCCTGAGACTGATGTCGTGGCTGCTTACATTGAGGGCGTGCAGGATGGTCGGCTCTTTTTTGAGGCACTTCAGCGATGTGCCCGTGTAAAAAAGGTGGTGATTCTAAAAGGAGGGAGCACCCAATCAGGCACTCATGCAGCTCATTCCCATACCGGTTCCCTGGCGGGTTCAATAGAAGTATTTGATGCGGTGTGCCGTCAGACCGGTGCCCTGCGGGCTGAGACGATGGAAGAACTCCTGGATCTGGTTGTTGCTGCCTCAACGAATGTCTGTCAGATCACCGGACGTGGTGTGGCGTTGTTTGGTGGCGGTGGTGGTGGTTTTGCGGTACTTTCATCTGACGTGATTGACCGGGCAGGCCTGACTGTACCGATGATGCCTGAGAGTGCGGTTAAAAGGATGCGCGAATTTATACCGGTTGCCGGTAGCAGTGTGAACAACCCCATTGATGCGTTTCCGCCGCCGGAGTTCCTCGACGAAATGCTTAAGATCGTGGCAACAGCTGAAGGGATAGACATGATGTTCATGTCACCGATGATGGGATGGCACCCGGGCAAAAAAACCGATCCGGCAGATGAAGCCGAGAAGGATGAAAACCCGGACGAGAAAACAGAGATGATGGATGCAGCGAAAAAGGCTGCTCAGATGATGCGAAGAACGCAGGATGAAACGGGTACACCGGTTATCGGCATTCTCCGTGGCGGTCGCATGGCCCGCATGATGGGAGTGAGTACGGACTCATTCCTTCAGGCCATTTACAATGAAGGTATTGCCAGCTACCCGACTGTCACGAGGGCAGCGCACACCGTTGTGCAGATATTGGAATGGCGAAAAAATCGTGAGGGATTACCCGATCTTTTTGGCGATTCCCCGGATGGATCCTCGACAGACGGAGAAACAGCATGACCTTTAAATCCGTTCTGAAAAAAGCCCGTTCTGAGGGCCGCAACCTTCTGAGTGAAGTTGAAGCGAAGCAGTTACTTGGTGATGCAGGGATTCCAGTGGTGACCACGTTGCTGGCAGAATCAAGTGAAGAAGCCGTGTCTCATGCTAAGCAGATTGGTTATCCGGTAGTCCTCAAGATCGTATCTAATGAGATTACCCATAAAAGTGATGTGGGTGGTGTAAAACTTGGTCTTGAGGGCAGCGAGGCGGTTAGTGCAGCATTCGATACCATTGTTGCCAATGCGAAGAAAGCCGTTCCCGATGTCAAGATCACAGGTGTCGCGGTTCAGAGTATGGCATCCGAGGGGGTCGAGATGATTGTGGGTATGACAACCGATCCTCACTTCGGACCGGTCATTATGTTTGGCCTCGGCGGGATCATGGTTGAGGTCCTCAAAGATGTGTCGTTCCGCGTCGTACCCCTGAGCGAGCGGGACGCGGCCCAGATGATCGATGAGATTTCGGGTCGCAAGTTACTTGAGGGGATCCGTGGTCAACCACCGAGTGACAAGGGCGCGTTGCGTAGCGTGATCCTTAAAGTTGCGGAATTCGCTGAACAGCATCCCGAAGTTGAAGAAATTGATCTGAATCCCGTGTTGGTCTATCCGGAGGGAGCAGTCGCGGTCGATGCGCGGATCGTAGTGTCGTGAGACTGAATAGCATTGTTGCTATCCTGTTAGAATTCTGTTGCCAGGTCTGAAATCACTTCCTGGCTGAATCGGTTTCCCAATAGGGGCAAAGGAATGAGGTGCCGGTTCGATGTTAAGGTATCTGACCGACATGTGGATATGACGAGTCCGTTGAGAACGATAGCTAGATACAAACTGCAAACCCGGGAAAACGAGCGATATGTCTGCAAAAGTTATTGATGGTAATGCCATATCTGCCGCTATTCGACAAGAGCTTAGGACTAAAGTTGAAGCGCTGAAGCAGGAAAATAAACGGGTCCCTGGGCTTGCCGTTGTACTTGTGGGAGATGATCCCGCATCCGGTATTTACGTCAAGAACAAACGACGTGACTGCAAAGAGGTAGGCTTCAAGTCAGAGATCCGTAAATTCGACAAGGATATTACTCAGGAAGAATTACTTGAGGCGATTTCAAAGTTCAATATCGATCCGACGATCGACGGAATTCTGGTTCAACTCCCATTACCCGACCAGATCGATAACCTGGCAGTTCTCGAAGCGATAGACCCAAACAAGGACGTGGACGGATTTCACCCCTATAACGTCGGTAGATTGGTTTTGCGATACCCCGGATTGAGGCCCTGTACTCCGATGGGCGTAATGCAGTTGTTGGAACGAACAGGTGTGCCTTTGATGGGCAAGGATGCAACTGTCATAGGTGTGTCCAACCATGTGGGTCGACCGATGGCGCTTGAGCTGCTCCTGGCAGGATGCAGCGTGTCCGCGGCGCATAAGTTCACGTCAAATGTCCATGAGTATGTCGAGTATGCTGATATCGTGATCTCCGCTGTCGGTATCCCGGGCTTGATCAAAGGGGCATGGATTAAGCCAGGCGCAACAGTTATCGATGTGGGAATCACCCGGGACGAACGCGGAAAGCTGCACGGTGATGTGGAGTATGACGAGGCGGTAAAACGCGCGGGATGGATCACACCAGTCCCCGGAGGGGTTGGACCGATGACCCGGGTCAGTATGCTTCAGAATACACTTTACGCGATGGAGAAGTTTCACACCGGTGGGCAATAAAAGGAAAATTAGTATAAGAATTGCAACAGCCAGTGAGATGTAATGAAAAAAAGCCCCTTCTTTGATCTTCTAAATCGAAGGGCCGGTAAAGATTTTGATGATTTTCTTGCCAGCTCAGTCTTAGACCAAGACTACATCGACTGGAATGATTTCGCCTTGCCCAATGACTATGGTAATGCGGAAGAAGAGTATTTTGCGTTGCGGAACGGCTGTGCCATTTTTGATGTTTCACCGATGAGGAAGTATCGGATCAGCGGGGAGGAAGCGGGTGATTTCCTGGATAAAATGCTGACACGACCTGTCAGTGACGCCGAGTCCAACCGAGGAATATACGTCATATTTTGCAACGAGGACGGCACGCTGAAGGACGATTCAATCCTTTATAAATTTTCTGAAATCGACTATTTGTTGATGCCTTCTGACATTGATCATGAATCCTATTTCAAGTCACTGGCAGAACGATTTCATTTTCACGGATTGTCCATCGTTGACTGCACTGACCAATGGCAGGGGGTTGCTTTTCAGGGGCCACACTCTGCTGCGGTCCTGCATAACATGGGATATGAGGGAGTAGATCAACTCAAGCCCTACGAAGTAAGACGTTTCCCCTTCGTCAAAGATCAGATTCACATAGCCAGGATGGGCTTTACTGCTGATCTTGGCTATGAATGCTGGCTCAGACCCGAATTGTGTCGTGAATTTATGGCTAAAATCGAGTCTGTTCGTGAATCCATGAGTATCGATCTTCCAGGCTACGGTCTGAGTGTTTTGGAAGCCTGCCGTTTGGAAGGTGGCTTCATTGTAGCGGGTTGGGATTTTGCGACTGAGGTCGATTCTGAACCGGGCTTTGAGAGGAATCCATTTGAGGTTGGTTTGGGCTGGCTGGTCAAACTGGATGCAGGAGATTTCGTCGGCAGGGATGCCTTACTTAATAAGAAGCAGGAAGGTAGTCAGTATTTGATTAGAAGTTTCCAGACTGCTGATCCCCGTGAACTTGAGGACGGTGTGGCAATCTACTCAAATATAAACAATGAAGAAATTGCCGTGGGATCGGTTAATTGTTCCGGCTGGTCCTGGGGATTGGAGAGGAAGATTGGGAATGCCTCGATTTTGTCTGATTATATCAATACAAAGGATCATTGGATTGTGCTGGATGGTCAACCCGTCGAAATAACACTGAGTAGAGGATCATTTCTGAATCTGGCACGGCGCCACCAGGTTCCGGCTCCCCTGGCCTGAGTATACTGAGATAGACATCTGATTATGAAAAGCCCCGCCCTACCGTAAAGAGGCTTTAGCTGGTTTGAATAAGCAGGCTGACTGGAGTCAGCGTTCGGTTTTCATTTTCCCGACATGATCAGGCAGGTCATTGAGCACATGTTGAACATTTCTGTGGAAATAATGTTTCCGACGGGCTTTCCATTGATGGATTCCTGGTGATCAAGCTACCCGAATCATGCTTCACCATCTGGCACATAGGCCTGAACCCGGCAGGGAATATAACGATGCAGAGGTGTACCCGCTATGGGATCGCGATGGGTATTCTTGGCGATGCGATTAGCGTTTGCGCCAGATTTTTCACCCTGGTGTACTAGACCAAATCCCTGCGGGATCATGGTGTAGCCCTTGCGGGTTGTGGGATCAATTTCCAGTTCGACCACTTCCTCACCCCCTTTGGTAATTACCTTGATCATCTGTTTATCGACCAGTTGATGTTCCTCTGCGTCTATGGGGTGCATGATCAGAGTGCCGACCCTTTTACCTTTGTTCCACTCGGGATCCCTCATCAAGGTGTTGGCATTGTAGTCATAGTGCCGGCCCGACGAGATGATCAGGGGGAACTCTTCTCTGTCCTTCAGTAGCAATTTCTCTTCGAGTACGGGGTCAATCTCCGGGAGCCACTTTGTCATTTCAGGAACATTCAGTCGAATTCGACCATCCTCTGTCGGCAGGTCCGGAAACTCATCAGTGTCTGGGCCTGCACCGTCAAGTTGCGGACCACCGGATTGATCGAGTATCGCCTGGAATACTTCTTCCCTGGCCTCATCGGGCAGACCTCGTAGCCGTCCCCACGAGGAAGCCAGATGAGCCGAACCAAGCTGTTTCCCAAGGGTTTTTGCCAGTATGAAAGGGATCCGCCTGGCCGCTTCAGGTTTCTGTTCAAAGTATTCCGTCAGCGCCAGATTATATTTTTGTCTGTCACCACTCTCCGCTGCCTCAAAGAGCGAATCAGGAATGTCCGGGATTAGTCCCAGATCGTCAGCGAGTCTGGTAAATATTTCACCTTCTTCTAACTGTTCTCCTTCGGGTTCAAGGACAGGAGCCCGAAGCATCATTCCGCCGCCGTCCCACTTTTCATAGGCTGATGGGGCAGGCAAAACATAGTGGGAAAGTTGTGCAGTCTCGGTCATTGCGATATCTATAGTGACCAGCAGATCAAGTTCACCGAATGCCTCCTCGTAGGCTGTCGTATCGGCAAACGAGCGAAGTGGGTTGGATGCACTGACAACGACCGCTCTTAGTCTATCGGGATGATCGTTAAGAATCTCTTCTGGTATGACATTGGGAGGGTAGATGCCGGTAATCTGCGGAAAATCAGTTGCCACTGTTCTCCAGGGTTCTGGTTTCTCGGAAGCTACTTTTCCTCGCCGTGCGCCGAATCCCCTCGGTAACAGGTTACCTCCCTTCCTCGTTAAGCGACCGGTAACTGCCAGGAAGGTGTTTTCAAGATAGGAAACAAGTGTACTGTGGCGCGACATCAGAACACCAAGATCACTAATGTGGCAGGATTTTTTTGTTGTAAATAGTCGACAGACTTCCTTTACTTCATCAAAGTCAAGTTCACATACCTTTACCGCGGCTTCGGCATCAAAATCCTCGAACAGGGAGCGAATCTCTTCGAAGCCACTGACATGCTCATCAATAAAGGCCTGATCCTGCCAGCCTTGTGCTAACACGATGGCTGTCATGGCACGTAATAAAAGGGCGTCTGTGCCGGGTCTGATGGCAAGGTGGATGTCGGCAAGTTTCGCCGTTTCAGTCCGCCTCGGGTCGACGACGACCAGTACCTTATCGGGATCTTTTGAGAATTTTTTCCACTTAATGCGGGCCCTGTCTGAGTGATGGCTCATCATAGGATTCTTACCAATAATAAGTACCATATCCGAGTGCTCTGTATCTGCGGATGCGCGGATATTCTGATCACCATAGGTCTCGCCATCAGTCCAGAATCGGCCAGTGAGTTCCTGCGCGAGCGCGTTATATCGATATTGAGATCCCAACCCTCGCAGCATGCCCGCTGCAAAGGAACCCTGGGCGATACAGTTAATTGTGCCGCCACCCATGAGTGCCAGTGATCGGGGACCGTGTTTCGTAACGGTACTCTTCAGCTTTTCAGCGATTTCTGCACTGGCTTGTTCCCAGGATATCCTTTGAAAGCCGTCGCCGACTTTCTTGAGGGGGTACAGCAGGCGGTCAGCGTGGTGCTGGTGATATCGAATTTGCAGTGCCTTGCGGCAGGTGTATCCCTCACTTCTGGGGTCATCTTTATCCCCCCGGGCCTTAACAATCTTATTGTCCTCGATAGTTACGTTCAGACCACAAGCGTTGGCACAGAGTACACATTGCGTTTTTCTGGACTCCACTGTCAAATCTCCTTAATTCACCAGCTCCCACATGCTAACACCCCTGTTTTAGAACTTAAAACTGGGAGAGAGGAGATAGGAAGAATGAAGAAGCGTCAAAAGACGTTGGTATCTAACCCGCGCTTCTCAAAACCCTCGAAACCATCCTTTCCAGATCTGGCAGGGAATTGCAGACCTCGGCGAAGTGGCAGGCTGGCAGGTAAGCCTGCATCTCAGCATCTCCCTCATGCCATTGTTCCCGTGGTTCAGGATTAAGCCAGATGACCTGGTGACACTTCTCAGAGATTTCCTTGAGTGTGTCGGCGCCGGTAGCAAAGTAATTATTTCGGCCGTCACCAAGAATAATCACTGTAGATTTGGAATCGATATCCCGGAAGCACAGGTCTTTGAAGGTTCGAAATGCCTGACCGTAATCAGTGGAACCTTTACCATAGTCATCCAGACTCATCTCGATTGCTTCTTCAAGTGAATAGTGTTCAAAGAACTCACTCACCTCGCCCAGTTCATTAGAGAAGGCAAATGAGCGAACCCTGGGTAATACTTCATTGAGACTATATAGAAACGTCAGGAGAAAGCGGGCCACGTTTTTCACACTGCCGCTCACATCGCAGATCACGAATATCTTGGGGTTCTCAACCTTAATCTGCTTCCAACGCAGGTCAAACAGTGCTCCATCATAGGCAACGTTCTTCCTCAGGGTCTTTCGGATATCCAACTGTCCCCGGTTGATAACCTTCTTCTTTTTTGCATGCCGCTTTGCGAGTTGGTGAGCCAGTTTCCTGACCGCTTCCCGGATATGGTCAAAGTAATAAACCTGCATATTGGTTAGTTTTGAACTGGTCACCGCATCAACCAGAAATCGTTTACCGCTTCCGTCTACGATGAGAAAAAACTGCTCATCAACATAATCTCTCACCTGTTCTACCAGATATTGTTTCCCCCGGATTAGTAGCTGGGCAGTTCGAACGCTACGTTCGTTGTCTTCCTTTGATAAGCGGTCAATCTCATCATCCAGTTGTTTGACCCCCAGATGAAAGAGAATTCTGTGGGCAAAGAGGCCTCTTTCATAATTGGATTTGATTCGATCCAGGTGGACTTCTTTTGCAGCCTTTGTCAGAGCGACAGACAGTTCGTTGGCATCACCGGACAGCAGAATGTGTCCTAACCTTGAGGTTTGAGGAGCAGATGTTGATCGACTCTTACGACGTTTCTTTTTTTCTCCGCCAGCACCGTTTTCTTCACCTGGTCCAATCGTAGCTGTTGCCTCGATATCAGCCTGCTCAGCCCTCAGTTCTTCCAGGATGCCCGGTGAATCCTCGAATTGTCTGAACGAAAAGAAACGGTCAAAACACACATTAAACAGTGCCTTTTCTTCCGGAGTCTTAGCAAGAATCAGCGATAGGGTGTTCCGCAGCAGTGTTCGATCATCTACACCGGTAATTTCAAGGGCCGCTACGGCATCGAGTGTCTCCGCCGGTGAAACTTCAACTTCGGCGTTCCTGAGTGCATCGACAAAATTGCCAATGGTCTTATCCAATGCTGCTTCCTGTCTGTAAACCCTGATATTGTACTTGAACCTGCCGGATGCTGCCTTCTGTCACCCAACTACAGCATCACGCTTCAGACGGGGAGTATATCTGAGCAATCGACAGATGGGGTATCCGACATTTTCAATGAAGGATTGGTAAGGCCACTCACGCGACACACGTTTAGTCCCTATATTCGCGACCTGAGAATCAGCAATAAGGTGCTTGATCTCGGGATGAAAATTCGCACCGATACCTGATTTCGTCATCTGTGCAAGTATCGTGTCCGGGACCATATCAGCATGGATGACATAGTAGCGTGGATCTGTTCTCATTGAGTTTGACTGGGCGACGCACTAGGCTGCGATCACTGTATCGATCACCGGTCACATGGATGCCGATCTCCAATCCTTGAGTGTGGATCATTTCGATCATTGTATTTAATTCTGCGATACGCTCATCATCGCTTTCACCATCGATTTTTGTTGATGACGCGCCAAAAGTCACCAGGTAGGTCATGGGTGAGAGTTATTGTGACGGTGATCATGTCTACTCACTTGGTCATAGTGAAGGTACGGTAATCGTTTCACAGTTGGCATTCGAAGTTCCAGAACTCGCAGGTGTAATCTTACTTTGTCCTTTTGTTCAGCTACTTGAACAGGTGCTGAGGAACCAGGCGATACAAGTGAAAACCGACTTAGTGGACTTGTTTGGATTTGGGAGGTCTAAGAATGCTGTCAAGGGTATTCAGTGACCGTATTCAATCCCCGAAAAACTGATTGGCGTATCCAAATCTCTACTACCGAAAATTGATAGCGGAGGATATTGACAGGGAAGTTCCTCAGCTTATCCAGGCCTGGCTGCAAGGAAATCTTTCGTGATTGACGTGGCGGGCGGCTTTGACCAGAATCAGGGGTGTTCTGAAGAGGACAATGTATGGATTCAAGTCAGGTAAATCACATGCAAACTGAGTTAACCGAAGATCAGAAGAACTTTAAGGATGTCGTTGCTCGCTTTATGAGTGACAAGTCACAACCTGGCGTCGTGCGTGAACTGATGACCTCAGAAAAGGGATACGATGCAGATGTGTGGCAGCAAATGTGTAGTGAGGTTGGACTTGCAGGAACTCACATCCCTGAAGAATACGGTGGTTTTGGATTTGGACCAATTGAACTTGGCATCGTTGCCGAGGAAATGGGTCGGTATCTATATTGTGGTCCCTTCTTCGCCTCATCAGTGATGGCAGGCTATGCGCTGCTAAACACAGCGACTGAGGCGCACAAAGAGAAACTTCTACCCGGTGTTGCTGTGGGTACAACTATTGCAACATTGGTGCTGGATAATCTGAATAAACCGGAATCTGTGGGTGAACACCTTTTCGCGAACGATGATGATATCTTGAGTGGTACTGCACCGATCGTTGTCGACGCTCACGTTGCGGATCAGTTGATTGTTATTGCAAAAACATCAAATGGCCTGGGTCTCTTCTCGGTTCCTGGTGGATCTGCCGGGGTATCTGTCACGCCGCTCGAAGTACTTGACCCGACCCGCAAATTGTCGTCAGTGAGTTTTGACGATGTGATCGCTGAGAAGATAGGTGATGTTAGTAAAAAAGCATTGAATAAGACCTGGGATGGTATCTGTGTGGCGTTGGCTCACGAGATGATCGGAGGAGCGCAGTATCTGTTGGAATCCACCATAGACTACACGAAGGTGCGAGTCCAATTCGGCCGACCGATCGGATCGTTTCAAGGATTAAAACACCGGTGCGCAGACCTTCTGATGGAAATCGAGTTTGCCAAGGCAGCGACGCATCATGCGGCTCGTTGTCTCGATGCGGGAGAAGGCGAACCGTATGTGGCCAGTATGGTGAAAGCCATGACCAGCGATACTTATATTGAAGCCGCCAGAGCCGGTATCCAATTACGGGGTGGCATTGGCTTCACCTGGGAAAATGACACACACATGTGGTTTAAGCGGGCGAAAAGTTCAGAGGTATTCATGGGTACACCCCATCTGCATCGTGAGCGGATGATGACAGTCATGGAGGCACAGTCATGACAAACGATGAAATCAGGAAAGAGGTCACCAAATGGCTGGATAAGAACTGGTCGGTGGATTTATCGCTTGTCGAATGGCGAAATAAACTGGTTGACGAAGGTTGGGCTGCACCGCAGTGGCCTGATGAATATCTTGGGCGGGGATATACTCAGGAACAGGCAGCTGTCGTCGCGACAGTATTTCACGAGAAGGGTGCTGTCGGTGCTGCCAGTGCAGGAACCCGGCGTCTTGCAGCAGAAACCATTCTTGCTCACGGGTCAGATGATCAGAAACGACGATACCTTCGACCAATATTGACCGGCGAACACGGTTGGTGCCAGTTGTTCAGTGAACCCGGTAGTGGATCCGATCTTGCGGGAGCCAGTACCAGGGCTGAAAAGATTGGTGGTGAATGGATCATCAACGGACAGAAAGTCTGGAATACCAGCGCGCACCACGCTGATTTCGGTATTTTGCTCGCGAGGTCCGACTGGGATTTGCCCAAGCACCAGGGGCTCAGTTATTTTCTGATCAATATGCGCCAGCCTGGCATTGATGTACGACCATTGAAACAGATGAATGGTCATGCATCCTTCAATGAGGTGTTTATGACCGATGCCGTGGTGCCTGCTGAGGATCTGATTGGGGGTGAAGGCAATGGCTGGGCAGTTGCTTCGACTACATTGTCATACGAACGGCGTGGTTTTACCCAGAGCGGAATCGGTGGTTCCATCCAGGAACCCAGGGTTGGTCGGATCTACGAAGAATATGATACAGAGATGGCTGTCGCTAACGAACCCTATAGCTGGTATCCACAACGGCAAGGCAGGGTCGATCTTGTTCTGCCTCGCGCAAGAGAGACAGGTGCCATAGACGATCCAGCGGTACGCCAGGAGATTGCGAAACTGATCTCGATGGCAAAAGGCTCAGCGCTGGCATCGGCTGCTGCGGAAGCGAAACGAAAATCGGGCAGCAATGAGGTCATACCTGCAGGATCAATTGGAAAGCTGGCCGCAAGCGTTATTGCAAGGCAGGCAGCGTACGTACACACCATGATTTCAGGTGCGGACGCCATGCGAAGCGGTGTTGATTCTGCCGAAAATGGCATGATCGCTGAAACGTTGATTTCAACTCCGGCGATTTCCATCGCCGGAGGTACGGATGAAATTCAACGGAACATCATTTCAGAGCGCGTATTGGGTATGCCTAAAGAACCACGATCTGATACGGGGCCATTCAGAGATATCAAACGCAACGCCTGACCACATATCTTGCTGTTCTACGAACATAAATCGAGTAGTATTTCGTTTACTCAAACCAGACACGATAAGGGCATGAGCAAATGCACACTCTGATTGATCCGTTAAAACGGGCGTTACAAATCGGTCCTAATGAAATTGCGTTGATTCACGACGATATTGAAATCACCTATGCTGATTTGTGGCGTCGCTGCAGTCTTTTAGTGGGTGGCCTCAGATCCAGGGGCGCAAAGGCAGGTGATCGAATTGCCATTTTGGCGAACAATTCACATCAATATGTTGAAACCTACATTGGTGTTCCTGCTGGTGGCATGGTGGTTGTTCCCCTGAATACCCGGCATGCGTTGCCCGAATTGGTCTATGCACTGAAAGATTCTGGAGCCAACATTCTACTCACTGATCGAACTGAACTTGGTGAATTGACTGAAATGGTGGATGAGATAATCAGGCTGCCGAGCGACTATGAAGATATGTTAGAACAGTCGAGTGAAGCAGTGCTTGGAGAAGATCCTGATGAAAATGCCCTGGCAGGGTTGTTCTACACCGGCGGAACCACAGGTGCCAGCAAAGGGGTAATGTTGACTCATCGAAATTTGATTGCAAATACTCATAACTGGTTGGCTGCGATCCCACAATCTTCAGAAGATCGAACCCTTATCATGGCACCGATGTTTCATGCTGCCGGTTCAAACGGAATCCTCGGTGCCATTTGGCTAGGTTCTTGTCAGATTTCTCTAGCAGCTTTCGATCCGAAAGCAGCCTTAGACCTGATAGAGAAACACAGCGTCAATATTACCCTTGGCGTTCCTACCATGTTAGCTGCGTTAGCTGAAGAGCAGCATTCTAACCCTCGCAAGACTGACACCCTTGAAATCATCGCCCATGGTGGTTCTCCCATCGCAACCGAAGTGATTCGCCGGACCAGCTCAGCCTTCCCAACAGCCCAGATGATAGAAGTCTATGGTGCGACGGAGTTATCGCCGCTGGCAACGATACTCGGACATGAAGAAAGACTCGTGGATGATCCAAGAGCGCGTTCCTGTGGAAGATCAGCCATTGGTAATATCATCAGTATTTGTGATCCAGAAGGCAATGAACTTCCTGTGGGTGAAGTCGGCGAAGTCGTGGTTGCTGGCACCAACGTGATGAAGGGGTATTGGAAGAAGGAAGAGCAGACCGAGGCTGTGTTAATAAATGGCAGTTACTGGACGGGAGATCTTGGTTATCTCGATGCAGCAGGCTACTTGTATCTGGTCGACCGATCCAAGGACATGATTGTCAGTGGGGGAGAAAATGTCTACTCAACAGAGGTCGAGGAGGTTTTATACAAGCATCCCGCTGTCCTCGAAGCTGCCGCGTTCGGTGTGCCAGATGAAAAGTGGGGAGAGGCGGTGCATGCTGTCGTGGTGCCACGAGAGGAACACAATAATGTAGATCCAGCAGAGATAGTTGATTTTTGCCGTGACCATATTGCTGGTTACAAGGTGCCCAAAGGGATTGATATTCAACACGAACCTTTGCCAAAGTCTGGACCTGGCAAGGTACTAAAAAGAGAATTAAGAGCACCCTATTGGGAGTCTTCGGATCGTTCGGTAAATTGATGGGATCGGAACGTCGTAAGAGTACTTCGTAACAGCACTTAAGTAAGTGCTGTTCTATTCTGACCTCATGTTGATGTATTCTTGCCATCATGCATCCAAGCGCCTGGTGGTTTGTATGGCGTCGCAAAGACCGCATTCAGTACAGTCATCCTTTTTGATTTCTTGTTTGAGTACCGAAAACCGTGAAAGTACTTTCATACCAACCGGGATTGGACACAGGTATTTGAAGAATGTGCGATTGTCCTGCAATACGATGGAGGGCAAAATCGATACCAGGTAGTAGGCGCCATCGCTGACGAGCATCATGGTCCAGCAGGTCCAGCTACAGCAACCGCGACACCGGCATTTGAGTAATGCCTCGCCCCCCGGAGTTTGTAATTGTAGGTAAGGAAATTGGAAAGGACCCCGCCAATTGCGAGAACTGAGCCTATGTATGCAAACGGCCAGAGTAAAGTGCTGGTGTAAACCCACCCTATTCATTCACCGCCAGCTGGGAATTACCAGCGTCGTAAGTTACGCAGGTTCTGATAGCGTTATTGTCTTCAGCGAAAGTCACAAAGGTACGTTGGCGACATGATCCTGTCGAATGATTCTGCCGAAACGTGCAGGGAATCTAATAATTAGCGAAGGGAGTCAGGGGTTCAGATACCAGGGCGATAAAATGTTGTACCTGTTGTCACCTGATAATGATTTGCGAGCTAAGGACTTAGCTGGTGTAGCTCGTAGTGTGTATTGTCATATACTTACCATCGCTCTCATTTGCCACAATCAAGGAGACCCAAATGCCAAACTACGAATTTCTGCTTTACGACGTATCTGATCAGGTCTGCACTATCACCTTCAACCGTCCTGATAAACGTAATGCGCTCAATACAAAACTTCTGGAAGAACTTGATAATGCATTGGATGTAGCCGAAGCCGACAACGATGTTCGGGTTGTACTGTTTAAGGGCGCAGGGACTGCCTTCAGTGCTGGATATGATTTACGTGACAATCCTTACACCACTCCGCCTGCTGGCCAGGATCACTGGCGTCTGAATGATGCTTCGCCAGCCCTTCGCAAGATCAGCGACCGTTATCTTCGAATCTGGTACTACTCCAAACCGACCGTTGCCCAGGTACAGGGTCCGGCAATTGCGACGGGCTGCTACTTCCAGATGTTGTGCGATATTGCCTTTGCTGCAGACACGGCGACATTCGGTCACCAGGCTCAAAGGGTGGGTGGTGTTACCAGTTTGCCGCTGTGGGTGTGGATGCTTGGATTGAGGCAGGCCAAATATCTGCTTCTTACCGGCAGGCTGATCACTGCAAAGGAAGCACAGAAAATTGGCCTGGTTACACGCGTCTTTCCGGCGGAGGAACTCGAGGATGAGGTTACCCGACTTTGCCAGGATCTTACAAAAAGCAATCCTCTGGGTGTCACCTGGCTGAAAGATGCCATCAATGCTGACTACGACATGATGGGTTTGAGAGCATCATTTCCGCTGCACCATTCAATGAATGCAGCCTATCGGGTTCTGGAACAGGAGCCAGGTCAGTTGTCTCTTGCTGATATTGTATTTGGTGGTGACCGACAGGAAGTGCCAGAGGGAGAAGTGTAACCTTAAATCTGAATTAACTAGGGAGTCGGCAGGATGAGTATTGAATTAGTCAGCACCGAGAACTGGGGTGACCCGCCCCACAATCGATGGAGTTTCCAGCATGTACAGGCCTTGTTTCCCACGGCAAGGGTTCGCCGTGGAACCGGGCCGGCCAGTGAATTCACCGAGAGACACGAGGAATTGACTCAGCTGACTTACCAGGGATTGGATGATCAGCCGCGTTCAGTACGTCAGATGCTGGATGAGACATACACCGATGTGTTCCTAGTTATGAAAGATGGCGTGATACTGACCGAAGAATATGGCAACGACATGAGTGCAGACAGCCATCATCTGCTTAATTCGGTCACCAAGTCGTTCGTCGGTATGTTGACCGGTATCCTGGTGAAAGAAGGGGTGATCAATCCCGATAAACGAGTGGCCGGTTATATCCCGGAATTTGAGGAGACGGCGTTTCGCGAAACCACGCTACAGCAAGCACTAGATATGACGGCAGCTGTGAAGTTTGGTGAAGATTATGCAGACAAAAAAGCCGACTTCTGGGTTGAAGCTGCAGTGGTGGGCTGGCGGCCAGCGCTGGTACACGATCACTCGGCCAGCACGCTTTTTGATTATGCCTTGTCTTTGAAGGAAACCGAACAGTCAGATGGTGAGAAGTTTCATTATCGTACCGTGCTGACTAACGTTGTTGCCATGGTGATAGAACGCACCACCGGGCAAAAGATTCAGAACCTGCTTGAACAACGTCTTTGGCAGAAGCTGGGAACAGAACAGGATGCATGCATTGTCGTGGATCCTGCTGGTTTCCCTTACGTTGGGGCGGGGATGAGTGCCTGCGCGCGCGACCTGGCACGGTTTGGTCAGATGCTATTACAAAATGGTCATTACAATGGTTCTCAGATTGTACCGGCTGAATGGATAGCGAATACACTGGTCGGCAACGACGAACTCAGGAAGTTATTTTCTGAAACAGACTATGCTGCGATGTTGCCCGGCGGTCATTATCGAAATCAGGTGTGGGTGAACCCGACACAAAAGGTGATGATGTGTATCGGCATTTACGGGCAGACCATCTTTGTCGACCAGAGCACAGGCGTTGTGATGGTAAAATTGTCAACTCACCCGGAACCTGTCGACGATTTTCTTTTTGGTGACACGTTTCTTGCCATGAATACTCTGTCAGCAGCGCTCTGAGTTAGTTCGGAGATCTGGTACACGGTAACAGGGTGAATCATCATTTCATTTCTACAGCGACTCGATCTTGATATCACCGGAGTTTCTTTGCGGGTTTGCTCCAGGCCGTGGTCAAGGTAATGCCAATGTGATCAGTTTTGCATCTTTAGCGCCTGCCATTGCAGCGACTGAAATATATTGCTTGCCGTTAATCATATAGGTCATGGGCGCGCCCATCGTTCGAGCTGGTAAAATTACCTCACCGACGATTTCTCCAGTTGCCTTGTCCCATGCTCGAAGTATTGGCTCGCCGTCGATTAATGCCATAATCAACAGTGATTTTGTTAGCAGTGGCGGCGTTATTCCCGTTGTGAATAAATTTAATCCAACAGGGCCAGGATCAGGTATTCCGAGGGCGGTGATCTTTTCCCTCAAGGCTTTTCCTTCACCATTCGGGACTACCCACTCGTACTCACCAGTATTTAAATTCAGTGCACTAATGCGCCCGTAGGGTGGTTTGGTGATTGGCAGACCTTTTGGCCCGCGCAACCATCTGTTACCGCCTCTGACATAGCGATATGGATTGCCTTCTTTTGTTTCCAGGAGCCTCGGTACGCTCGGTGTTGTTGACGATGGTATATAGAATAGTGAGGTTTGTGGATCAAAGGCAGCGCCACTCCATTCACCCCCGCCACCGTCACCTGGTACCTGGATGGAACCCTTAAGTGATGGTGGTGTATACAAGCCTTCATTTCGATATCTTTTGGTTATTTCAATCGCCGCTGCCTTGAGTTCAGGCGTAAAGTCGATCAGATTATCTTCGTCCAGTCCTTGTAGATCAAAAGGTGCAGGTTTAGTGGGGAAAGGTTGTGTTTTGGCGGCCCGATCACCTGGCATATCAGATGCTGGTACAGGACGTTCTTCTATGGGCCACACAGGTTCGCCGGTGACTCTGTCAAGCACATAGACAAATCCCTGTTTGGATATTTGTGCAAGGGCTTTTATGTCGCGCCCACCCACAGTGATATCAACCAGATTAGGTGCCGCGGGTAGATCGTAATCCCATAGATCGTGGTGAATTGCCTGGAAATACCAAACCAGTGATCCTGTTGCGGCGTCGAGGCAGACGATGCTGTTACCAAATAGATTGTCACCCAGACGCTCGCCACCATACCAGTCGTTACTTGACACACCGAAGGGTAAATAGACATATCCCAGTTCAAGGTCGGCACTCATGAGGGTCCAGACGTTGGTTGAGCCTGTATCCTTCCAGGATTCGTTTTCCCAGGTCTCATTGCCGATCTCACCCGGCCTGGGTATAGAGTGAAAAACCCACTTCTGCCTGCCGGTATTCACATCAAAACCCCGGATGTGACCAGGAGGCATTTCGCTTCTATTTTTAGGACCCCAATTTTGTAGCGGCATATCGGAGATAACTGAACCCAGAACCACTGTGTCGCCGACTATGGTAACCGCTGCTGTGTTGGAGTATTTTGATCGATCAATTTCCTGCCCAAGTCCTAGGGTGAGGTCAACTTTTCCATCAGTACCGAAGGTCTTGTCCGGTTTACCTGTGTCAGCATCCAGGGACCATAGAAAGGCATTGTTAGTGCCCATCAGAACGCGACGCTTGTCACTCTGCTCATAGTAGCTGACGCCACGATGATGAAAGCCCATATTGGCAGGATGTCCATGTTCGTAGGTTTTGGTATCAAAAACCCACTTCTGCTTGCCTGTTTCTGCATCAATGGCTGCGATGAATCCCAGTGGTGTGCTGATATAGAGTGTTCTGCCAATTTTTATTGGCGTACTTTTAAAACCCCCGGAGACGAATTTGGTGGTTTGCTTGAGAAATTCGTTATCTGGTGCATCCCATGACCATACAATTTGTAGCTGTTCCATGTTATCTCGATTGATCTGGTCGAGGGGAGTGTATTTTGAAGAGGCCGAGTCATTGGCGTATTTCGGCCAGTCATAGTCGATGATCTCCGTTGCTTTCTCTGCTGCCACAGCAGGTGCTTGAGTAGGTGCTTGCGAAGGACTTGAATTGACGCTGTAGCCAGCAAGATTCAGGAAAGCCACCACTAACAATATTTTCTTCATACACAATCCCAGTATTCAGGTCCTGTCTGCAAGGTAATTGGGGTTCAAGTAAAAAACTGAGGGTAGAATACAGTTATGCGGTCCAATCCTCACGCATTAGTTCCTTAGATTTATTTTGCGGTCCAGTCGTTTGAAAAAAAGCTCCCAAGGACGTGCATTCTAGGCAAGCGCTTACATAACTTGACGACGTCGTGCTAGCTGACAAATTACGACATCCCAACGGCACAGTAAGCAGCTCCAGCGCATTGCGATACATATCTGAAAGTAATAAACGGTTTTTTGATCTTCCAAATCACCTTGGTAGTTGATTTTGTCGATGACTTGCCATTGATGACTTCAACCCCTTTCTCTTTGACCTGTTTAAGCAAAATTTCAACCCAAAAGCTCACGCCTTTCCTGTTACTGGGATAATAATAAGGATGCAGCTGGGTTTTATCGTCAGCAAGACAGCGCTACATCAACTTGAGTGGGGTTTTCTAACATGCCTGCGCCGAGTTTACGGATCTCGTCCGAGAAGGTGGCCGAAAAAAGCAGAGTTTGTTTTGATTGTGGCATCAAGGATTGAATTGTCTTGATATCGTGGATGAAACCCATATCAAGCGCAGATTTCTCAGAACAGGGCGTTAATGGCTCCTATACACCATCACCTGGCCCGGCTGAAGATCCAACAGATCGAGTGACAACCTCGCCGTGAGACCTTTCATGGGCAAAGTACAGGTCTCACGGTGCGTGCTCCCGATTAGTGCCCGCACAACCGCTCTTTAATCCAACCCAATCAGCTCTCGATAGGCCCCGTGTGTCGCTTTAGGGACCGCCATGCACCATCAATCCCCCAGCCCGCATTATCTTCTCCGTAAAACTAATTTAACTATTTGCTCGACGACCGACCAAGAGGCCACCGTCCACCGGAATCGTAGAACCAGTCACGTACGATCCTGCACGGCTGGCGAGGTAAGCACAGGCTGCTCCCACATCTACGGGATCGCCCACCCGGCCTACTACCGTCGCCGATGCAACAGCTGCTCGTCCTTCTTCAGTTTCCAGATACTGGTCTAGCATACCCGGGAAAGGACCCGGAGCGATCGTATTAAAGGTGATTTGGCGCCCCCCCTCTCTGCCGTAGTTATTGCCAAGGGTGCTGGCCCATTGACGCGTCAACTGAATCAGAGCCGCCTTGCTCGCGCCATAAGCCCAATCGTTATCCCTCGCGACTCGAATCCCATCAACCGAGGCGATGTTTATGACACTCGCGTGAGCTTCCGGGCTACCTGCGGATTCCAGCAAATTTAGTGCTTCCTTGACCAGCAAGAACGGTCCTCTCAGGTTCACGGTCGTCATCTGATCCCACTCATCCATCGGAAACTCTTCGAAAGGATGGATAAAGTTACCGAGCGCGGCGTTGTTTACCAGAACATCCAGTTTGCCCTCTTGCTCTTTCAAGTTAGCGACAAGCGCCTTAATCGATTCCTCTTGAGATATGTCCAGGGGCAATGACAGACACTCACCTGGTCCCTCACCAGAAATCTCAGCAGCCACTTCTGAAAGATCGCTTCTTGACGCAATGTAGACCTTTGCCCCGCCCGCTACGAAGGTTTTGGCAATACCGCGACCAATACCGCCGCCGCCACCCGTGACACAGACTACCTTACCCAAGACACTAAACAATTCTTCAAAATTCATCTTTCCCCCTTGTATGTAGTACCTAATTAATTTCCATTTTTCCTGTCAATATCCTCATCGTTACAAAAGCCAACCTTTGCGCGCTATCGCTCTATTGTGTATAGCTTAAATTATTCCAAGGAGGAAGAATTCTTGAGTTATCTCTCTTCACTCAGATCGAATGATAATACCGCCGATATCGTTACTTCTTTGAAGACTGATAGTGGTGCAATATTGCCACCATTATAATGCCGACTCGGCGGTCATGCATAAAGGATCGCGACCAAAACGACTTACTAAAGTAAGGCGTGAGCTCCAGTTATAAACAGATATAACGGTCTCCCTATCTAAAATCTCCCTTCTTATTCTTGAAAGTGCTGTAGAAAATGGCATGTAGCTATCAAATCTTACTTGCAGATTTCCCAGAATAGGGAGTTAATGATTCCTGTACTCCAGGATCAGCTTTTGGATCGGCAGGCAACTGCTTTCATAACTAGACGTCATGCTATTCACTGTTCGCCGGGGTTCCCTTGATAAGTTTCATCCAATCATGATTCATACAGTGAATTAACCGGCTCATCAGCTTTTGATTGAGCTTTCCCTGGCTGTTGGTGATCATATTTCGAAGCGGCATTTCTGCTGTGATGGCTTCAAAGATCACGCGATCATGATCTGATACGTCGCCAACGACATCTCTTAGCATCTTGTTTACGATTTTCCTGAGTTGGCGACCAAGCCATGTATCATCAACTTCTTTTAATGTGGAGTTTAGTTGAAATGGTTTTCGCGGTAGAGGTTTTGGTATTTCACGACCTAGAAGCGATACAAAAGCCCTGTCAGTAAAATCGAGTGTCTGAGGTGAGAAGTAACTGTCAAGGGATGCATTGCGCTGACCAATCGCATGATCAGTCTCGAGGGAAATCTGTCGTGACAGGCGAATGTCCTCAACCGATGCGCCGATTGCGATGGTGAAACTGTCCGATTCTGTGACCCAGCCGTTTTGCTGATCCTTCCAAAACGCAAAAGACCGGTAATCCAAAGTTAAGGTAATCCGTTCTTCCTCGGATGGTTCCAGCTTTACTTTTGCAAAACCTTTGAGTTCCCTCATCGGTCGATGAACTGAAGGGTGATCTTGTCCCACGTAGAGCTGAATGATCTCGGCACCGGCACAATCGCCTGTATTTTTGATGGTGACTTTTACCTCTAACTGATCGTCTCTGGTCATCCGAATAGGTTTGTTTTCTGGATTGTTCCCAATCTGTAGATCTGAATATTCAAAGGTTGTATAGGAGAGTCCAAAACCGAAAGGGTAGGCAACGGGCTCGTTTGTTGTATTGAAGTATCGATAGCCTATCCAGATACCTTCGCGATATTGGGACTGCCTGGTTTCACCTGGGTACCAGGCCTGACTCGGGATATCACTGAGTGCCAGTGGAAATGTCTCGGCCAATTTACCACTTGGATTACTTGTGCCAAACAGAATATCGGCAAGGGCAGAAGCACCAGCCTGCCCACCGAGGTAGGCTTCAAGGATTGATGGGATCTTAGTTGAATCTGGCAAAATAACAGGTGCACCGTTTTGCAGAACCAGAACTGTTTTGTGGTGATGGTTCTTCAGTGCCCTGATCAGTTCCAGTTGACCAGGGGGTAAATTGAGATGTGACCGATCAAATCCCTCGGATTCGTAGTCTGGTGTCAGACCCGCAATGATAATGATCTTATCCGCTTTTTCTGCAACATCAGATGCGATAGTGATTAGTGACTCAGATGTTCCCCCAGCCAGCGTATAACCCTCAGCGAAATCAACACTGCCGCCGTCATCAATAATGTAGTTGTTTATGGCGTCGAGTGGCTGGTCCAGTCGAGTCGGATTTATTTGCGAACTGCCTGAGCCCTGGTAACGGGTATTCGTTGCGAGTGAACCAATCACCGCTATAGAGGTCTTGCTGTTGAGAGGTAGAAAGTGATTGTTGTTTTTTAGCAGGACACAGGCTTCGACTGCTGCTTGTTTTGCCAGATCATGGTGTGAATCATGAGAAAACTCGAATGTTTCTCTCAGGTTTTGTTTTGATTTTTTAATGAGGTCGAGTACACGTCTGACCGTAACATTGAGTTCGTCAACAGTGAGTTCGTCCTGCTCGACGGACGTAAGCACTTTGTTTGTATTGACCATTCCACTGGATGGCATCTCGAGATCAAGCCCTGCTTTGACGCCACGTACCCGGTCGTGGGTCGCGCCCCAATCCGTCATGACGAGTCCGTTGAATTGCCATTCTTCCCTTAGAATCTCGGTGAGCATTTTCTTGTTTTCGGAAAGATAAGTGCCATTCAATTTGTTGTATGAGCACATGATGGTCCAGGGTTGCGTTTGTTTCACAGGGATCTCGAATCCTGGAAGGTATATTTCACGGAGTGTTCGTTCGTCTACGATCGCATCGACAACCATCCGCCCAGATTCATGATTGTTGACCGCGTAATGTTTAAGGCTGGTTCCTATTCCCTGATTCTGTACACCATAGATCCAGGCAGAGGCCATTTCGCCGGAGAGATAGGGGTCTTCAGAGAAATACTCGAAATTTCTCCCGCCCAAGGGGTTGCGCTTTATGTTGATGCCAGGACCCAATATTACACTGACATTCTCTGCACGACATTCTTCTCCCAGAGCGGTGCCGACAGACTGAATAAGTGCTCTGTTCCAGCTTGCGGCAAGACCAGACGCTGTCGGAAAACAGGTGGCAGGAACTGAATCACTAATGCCTATGTGATCAGCACCGTCAGGTTGCTTCCTCAGACCATGAGGGCCATCGGTGACCATAATCGAAGGTAGACTCAGGCGTTCTATGCCCGGTAGTCGCCAGAAATCCATACCGGAACAGAGCATGGCTTTCTCTTCCAGTGTTAGCTGCGCAAGCAGCGCCTGGACTTCCTCATCGTCGTTCATCTGTAATCTCGCATTCTCTGGTACATCCGTTCAGCAGAGTTCATCGTTGACTGCCAACCCATTTGAACGAAAAACTGGGGTCAGAGTAAAGTGCTAGAGTAAATTTCTCCCAGAAGGAATACAGATTTTACTCTGGCACTTTACTCTGACCCTGCATATCAACAAGAATGGAACATACGCTAAAACATATTAGTTAAGGCCAGGATGATGACGCTTGATGCGGAGACGGTAAGAGATTGGTTGAAGGAAAACTTCAGCGAAGGGATCAAAAACAGTGCGATTGGCAGTGATCAACGAAAAGAGTGGACGAAGCGGCTTGCTACCATAGGTTGGACCGCCCCTCACTGGCCGAAAGAGTACGGCGGGGGAGGTTTGAGTTTTCAGGAGCACGTTGTTCTTCTGAAAGAAATGCAAAAGGTGGGTGCCAGCATTCCTGATGGTGGAATGGGTATGGGCCTGATTGGTCCTACGCTGCTCGAATATGGAACCGAAGAGCAGAAGCTGCGCCACCTGCCAAGAATTGTCAGGCGCGAAGTACGTTGGTGTCAGGGATACAGTGAACCAGGTGCCGGATCAGACCTGGCCGGTCTTTCAACTAGAGCAGTGCTAGATGGAGACAACTACGTGATCAATGGCCAGAAGATCTGGACATCCGGCGCAAATCACGCCGACTGGATATTTGCACTGGTGCGTACCAATCCGGATGCACCCAAGCATGATGGTATCAGTCTGGTTTTGATCGACATGGATCAACCGGGTGTAACAGTGAAACCGATTCGGCTTATCTCAGGTGAGTCACCTTTCTGCGAGACATTCTTCGACAATGCCATTGCGACCAAAAATGACCTTATTGGAAAGCCTAATCATGGTTGGGCCATTGGTAAAAGATTGCTCCAGCATGAGCGCTCTGGCTTATCCGGAATGGGTGCCGAAGGTGCAACAGCATCAAAAAAAGGTTCGCAGGAATACCATCTGGCCAGGCTTGCCAAAAAGTATGTTGGAGAATCAACCGATGGCAAGATAGCCGATCCGGCTTTTCGTAATGAGGTGATCCAGCAACGACTGAATCAACTCTCTCTTGAACTTACCCTGAATCGTGTGCGGGAAGAGAATGCGTCAGGAAAAACATTGGGAGAAATTACTTCGATATTTAAATTGCTGGGGGCTTCTCAGGGAAAGAAAAACACCTCACTGCAGGTTCAGTTAATGGGTTCAAACGGAACCGGCTGGGAGGGTGACGGATTCACGCAGGCGGAGCTGGGTGCAACTCGAAGCTGGTTAGGTTCTCGCGCTGGCAGCATCGCAGGTGGGACTAACGAGGTGCAACTGAATATTATCGCCAAACGAGTGTTAGGGCTGCCTGACTAAAAAGAGAAGTGGGATCGGAACGGCGTAAGAGCACATAAGTAAGTGCCATTATACTCTGCCCCCATTTATCCCATAGATTTACTCTGGCACTTTACTCTGACCCCATGAATCCGTTTTACTTTAACCCTACGGATTGATTCTGTCTGAGAGAGCGGTTTTATGCGTTATGCCTGTAGTTTAGTTATCCTGACTGCCACAGTATTTGTGCTGACTGCCTGTTCCGGGTTGACGGTTGACGCGTCGAGAGGAGAGCAGGTAACCGTTGAAGCTATTCACAAAAAAGCTCTGGTGCTTGATGCACATGCCGATATCGAAATTCCTGGCAAGGAGTCTAGATATGCAGGAGCGGACGGCTTGTCTCAAGTCGCACCATTCAAGATGCGAAAAGGTGGTGTTGATGCGGTTGTTATGGCAGTAGCGGTTGGTCCCGGACCAAGAAATGCAGAAGGCTATGCACAGGCTCGCGGCAGGGCTGATGAAGAACTTGCCACTGTCCTCGCAATGACTTCAGATCCAACTAGCAATGTGGTGCTGGTGCGATCTGCAGATGAGCTTGTCAGAGCCCATGAAGAAGGTAAGAGTGCTTTGATCCTGGGTTTTCAGAACGCAAGAATCCTGGGTACCGACGTCTCGGCGTTAGATGAGTTCTATGCTGCCGGTGTCAGGGTGTTCGCACTGACCCACATGGGTCACAACGATTTCGCTGACTCTTCCCGGCCAATCTATATAGGCGAGATAGACGAACACGAACCCGAAGCGGTACATGGCGGGTTATCTGATTTGGGTAAACATGCCATCAGACGAATCAACGAACTCGGTGGTATCGTTGATGTATCACAACTCTCGAAGCTGGCAGCGATGCAGGTGTTCGCCCTATCGACTGCGCCCGTTATCGCAAGTCATTCGAATGTACGGTCCCTCTCTGATGTCAGTCGTAACTTATCGGATCAGGAGATCGACCGAATAGGTGAGATAGGGGGTGTGATCCACATCGCACCTTTTAGAGGCTATCTGTTCGATTCATCTGACAAGGAACTGGTCAAGCAGATCAGGATCGTCCGGCGAACTGCCGGGATTGAAGAGGACTATCTGTATCCGTTTGAACTGTACTGGGAAATAGATGACAGCAAGGTACAACAGACATTCCTCAATGCGGTCAGCGAACTGCTGGGTCCCGGCAGTGTCGATGACATGCTCGATCATATCGACTACGTGGTTAAGCGTATCGGTATTGACCATGTGGGAATAGGCACGGACTTTAATCATGGCAGTGGAATTCATGGGTTCAATGACGCGAGCGAAGCTTTAAACGTGACAATAGGCCTTCTGGAGCGAGGTTATAGTCAGCAGGATATTGAAAAGATCTGGGGTGGCAATTTTCTGCGGATCTTTAGGGAAGCAGAAAGGGGCTCGCAGTAGACTGTTATGAAACTGGCTATAATTTCAATGAACTATTACCAGTATTTTGAGAATACAGATGCTTAGCAAAATCCTGTTAGCAATTATCTCAGGATTTCTTGTCAGTTTACTGGGAACTCGAGAGTTTTCAGGAAGAGGTATTTGATGAAGAGGCGCCTGGTACGCTGGGTGATTTGCCATTGTTTGTACTTTCTGAGGGCAAAATCCCTGAGGCCGTGCCCGATGCGGGCATTACGCTTGAAGATGCATTGGCCCAACGAGCCGTCTGGGATACCTTGCAGGATGAACTGACGGCCCTGTCCAGCAGGGGGCAGAGAACTATCGCTGAAGGCAGTGGCCACGTGATTCAGTTTGAACAACCTAGTATTGTGATTGAGAAAATCGTCGAGATGGTTAAGTTAATCCGACAGTCTGATTCAGGGTGATCATTTAGTATTTCGTCACTCCGGCTCGATCTGCATAGCCCAGATAGGCAACACGCCTGAAGCCCAAATTCATATTCGGTGCAGTGATACCGATGACCTTGTCATCCAGGATCTCGAATTCATCCAGCGAATTGAGATTCTCCCGCATGTTATCACTGACAGGATTACGGAGTTCCACTTCAAAGTTGTAAGGACCAGAAATTGCGGTAAAGGGTTCAAGCTCTCGTGCCATTGCGCGCTTCACGGCGCGTTCGGCGCCTGCCTGAATCATTGGCCTTGCTCGGGTGGGTGGTATGCAATGACCGGATTGATTGCCCAGTGCTTCTTTGACGATCACGGTTTCCGCCCATGGGCAGATTGCACTCACCTGTTCAGCAGCGATCTGATCGCCACTTACCATACCAATGGGTACCCCAAGCTCACCGGCACGAATAGCAAAGAAATCGGCTTCGCCAATTGGATTGCCACCCAGGCGAACCAGTTTGAACATGCCGTATGAAATTGTGTGTGCCATGATGCCGGGATAGGAACCCGCTCTGCCATGATGGCCTACCAGCAATACTACGCCAACAGATTCATCCAGTCCTGCCGCCGTAGTTGAACCATGCCGACCAGCGCCACGGATGACACTGCAGCGAGGATGAACTTCATCCATCAGGAGTACACAAAGATCCTCGACACCGTGGTTTTCTTCAACGATGACTTCCGTCGCACCAGCGGCAAAGGCACCTTCGACTGCCGCGTTGGCATCCGCTGTCATGAGTGAACGATTACGTTCAAAATCGATACCCTGACTCGATACATCCGCCCAGCGAACCAGTCCCGATATACCTTCCATGTCGACGCTGATGAAGACTTTCATTTGGGTACTCTCCTGAATCTGTCCTGGTGCAGAGGTTGAGGTGCAGACGCCACGGGATCTCTTTCTTTATCTGTTTGAGAAATCCCTGCGTGCCTAAAATCCAACCTCAGCACACTGTCTGTTGATCTCATCGATAATCTCGCATACCCGAAGTGATTCTGCTCTGGTGAACTGTGGCATTTCTTTTAGCCCTGCTGCCATGCAACGATGTACCGCCTGTGCCTGATATATGAAACCGTGTTGATTTCCACCGCTCCAGGTCCAGCCTTTGTATTTGATCATCTTCTCGCCCGTCCAGCGTGATCCGGCAGGTTGGCCCCGGGTCACAGGTGCTGGTGTCGGCATTGGATATTCGAATCGCTCTACCTGGTTGAATGGTCCATTGGTTGGATTGCGATCCTGATTCCAGTGAGACTCCTGCCAGTCCCCAATCCAGCCTTCACTTGGATCCAGTTCCATAACAGCTCTGCCCTCGGCCTTGCGTGTTCCGATTCTTGGTGGACGACCGGTTCGAATTGTCAGTGCTGTCGGGTGATGGGCGGGTGTTTCAATTGTTATGCGACCTCTGTTGCCGATGTATTGTGTTTCCTCATTGAATCGACCAGATGGAAAAGTAATGACGGCAATTCCCTGTTGCTCAGTATATTGGAGTACTGCCGCGCTTGGTGGTGCGCCATGGGCGGAGGGTAGGTCATTCGCGTAGGGTTGACCCCGGGATGCACGACCCGCCGCCGCGATAACCGGCATTTCGCCTGCACCAAATCCGGTTACGGCAGGATTGAGTGCATAAACGCGATCCGGATATTCTGCCTGTACCACCTGTAACCTGCCGATGTCACCTCTCTCTATTGCGACTCGAGCATGTTCGATTACAGGAAAAAACCTGAGCCACATGCCTTCCTGACAAAATACACCAGCCTTATCTGCAGCTTCGTACACTTCCCTGGCCTGTTCGGCTGTGTCGGTAAATGGTTTTTCACATAGGACGTGCTTGCCGGCAGCAATGGCCATCAACATGTGTTCGCGATGATTCCAGGTCTTCGAGGCAATGTAGACAATATCGACATTCGGCTCGTTACACAGGTCTTCATAGGAATCATAGGCTGTGGGGATAGCATGAGCTTTGGCGTATGCTTCAGCCCGGTCTTTGTCTCTCGCGGCAATAGCGGTCACTTCAGCACCTGGTACATCCTGCAGTGATTTGATCCAGTCTGATGCTATGGCGGAGGCGCTTACGATTCCCCAGCGAAGTTTGTGATGGATGTCTTCTTCCTGCGTCTGCCCAAGTCGGATGTCCATGGGTGTGTTCATTGGCCAACCGTTGTAGAAGCTGGGATCGTCGTCGCTCATGCCATCAACTCTCTGTTAAGACGAATGTGTTTAGGAGAAGGACTGTATCATACTGGCAGATACCCTGTTGTTTGGGTTAGTCTCTGTCATTAACAGTTAGCTGATCAAGGATCTTTCATGGGTGAATACGCATTCAAATCCGCAGTAGAGTTGGCGCAGGCCATTCAGTCCAAAGAAGTGAGTGCCCTGGAACTCACCGATATGTATATAGAGCGAGTGGAAAAATTCGACGGGGATATCAACGCGGTCGTTGTAAAAGACTTCGAAAGAGGCAGGGATGCCGCCATGAAAGCCGACGAGGCGCTCGCCAGTGGCAGAACACTCGGACCTCTGCATGGTGTGCCCATGACGATTAAGGAGGCTTATGATATTGAAGGTCTTCCTACCACCTGGGGTATTCCGGAATTTAAGGACAACATTGCGAGCGAAGATTCTGACTCAGTGATTCGTTTCAAGAATGCGGGTGCCCACTTTTTTGGTAAGACCAATGTACCTCTACAGCTGGCGGATTTTCAGAGTTTTAATGATATCTACGGCACCACTAACAACCCGTGGGATCTTCAACGTGGACCCGGTGGTTCGTCCGGGGGATCTGCTGCAGCGCTGGCCGCTGGATTCACTGGGCTCGAAGCAGGTTCTGACATTGGTGGCTCGATCCGGAATCCGTCTCATTTCTGCGGGACCTATGGTCACAAACCAACCTGGGGAATAGTGTCTGATCGAGGCCACGCGCTGCCGGGTCAACTGGCACCCGCTGATATTGCCGTTGTCGGACCCATGGCAAGGAGTGCTGAGGATTTAAAAGTTGGTTTGGATGTGGTTGCGGGTGCAGCGAGAACTGATGCGGTGGGTTGGCAGTTGAACTTGCCTGGTCCCGGCAAAAAAGAGCTGAAAGATTATCGAGTCGCCATATGGCAATCTGATGTGATGGCACCAGTTGCGATCGAGATCTCAGATCGGGTTCAGGAGGTCGCGGATATGCTGTCAAAGCTGGGTGCTACAGTATCTGATACAGCGCGACCGGACATCGATCTTAACGACAGCCATGATGTTTACAGTAGTCTGCTTTGGGGAGTGATGTCAGCGAGGATGCCTGAAGAAGAAAAAGTGAACATGCGCGCTGCTGCTGCGACCCTTGATCATGATGCTGATAGTGTTGCCTCGGGACGGATTCGATATTCGGTTCAGGAACATGGGACCTGGGCAGTTAGCAACAACAAACGATTCTACCTTCGCCAGATCTGGCAGAATTTCTTCAAGGGCTGGGACATACTGATTTGCCCCCAAATGGCGACCACCGCTATAGCACACGATCATAGTGAGTACATGGCGAGAACAATTAAAGTAGACAATGAAATCCAGGACTACTTTCAACAGGTTTTTTGGTCCGGGCTCATTACCGTTGCACATCTGCCCAGTACCGTGTTCCCGACCGGTCTATCTCAGGAAGGATTACCCATTGGACTACAGGCTGTGGGTGCTGAATTTCATGACTACACCACGATTGATTTCACCAGGCTGATGGCACAGGAAATCGGGGGCTTCACAGCACCACCAGCGTACAGCTGAAATTTTGAGATCAGGGTAAAGTGCCAGAGTAAACCCAGGAGTGAGAGTAGAATGGCACTGACTTAGGTGCGCTTACTAGGTTCCGATCCCAGGTTTCTCTTTTCGCATACTCGTTCCGCACATCCCAGTGCTCCACTCGCTCGGGCAGCTTCGCGGCTCCGGCTCCTGCCTATGCTGGCTGCAGAACTGCACGAAAAGAAAAACCTGGGCTCTGTACTCGCGATCCTGTCTTTCGGAAGACTATTAACTGTAAGTTGTTCCTTAAGTAAGTGGCATAAGGGTTGGAGTAAGCCCCGGGAGACGCGACATTCAATCTTGAGTTGGTCAGTTTGACTGAAATGTCCCACATCGATAGAAACGTTCCTCTGATAAACTCTTGTATCTTATATCCAAGCTTCAAATCCAAACAGGAGCAGATCATGGCAGGTTACTATTTTGAAGAATTCGAAGAGGGACAGGTTTTCGATCACGAGATTCGGCGCACCGTCACTGAATACGACAATATGATGTTCAGTTGTATGACTATGAACACGCAGCCATTACATATTGATGCCGAGTTTTCAGCAAATAGTATCCATGGCCAGCGTATTGTAAACAGCATGTTTACTCTGGCACTTGTTGTGGGGATTCAGGTGACGGATCTGACACTGGGTACAACACTCGGTAATCTGGGTATGACCGATATCAGTTTCCCCCGCCCGGTTTTCCATGGCGATACAATTCATGTTCGCACAACGGTGTTGGATAAACGCATCAGCAAATCCAGAAATGATTCGGGTATCGTTAACTTTACCCATGAGGGTTTTAATCAGAATGATGAACTCGTGGCAACGGTGAAACGAACTGCGCTTATGGCAACGCGTCCAGATGAGGTGGCATCATGAGGTCGATGTTATTCCTGCCTGCCGACAGTGAAAAAAAGATCGCCAAGGGGGAAGGGACCAATTCAGATGGTTTGATTCTCGACCTTGAAGATTCAATTGCACCGGGCCGGAAAGCAGAAGGTCGTCGCCTCGCGCGGGAATATCTTGAATCACACCCGATCACGGACAGAAAGCAGAAGCTCATGGTGCGTATCAATCCTCTTGATGGCGATATGACATTAGATGATCTAGCAGCCGTGGTGGGTGGTGCACCTGACTTTGTGATTTTGCCGAAATACAGAACACGAGAAGATGTGATTCGACTAGACCACTACTTGAGTGCGCTCGAAATCAGGGAAGGGGTGACGCTCGGGTATATCAAAATTCTGGTGATCGGTACCGAAACAGGACAGGCATTGTTCAATCTCGGAGGACTAACCGACTGCAGCTCACGCCTGGCCTACGTCAGCTGGGGTGAATTTGATTTATCAGCTGATGTAGGAGCCGAAACCCATCGCCTGCCCGATGGCAGTTGGGATGATTTGTTTCGTACCGCGAGAAGTCTCTGCGTTGCAGCTGCTGCGTCCGCAGGCATTGAGCCGTGTAATACGGTGTTTACTGATTTTAAGGACGACGATGGGCTTCGTAGTGCTTGCGAGGGCGCAAGACGCGCTGGTTTCACCTGCATGATGGCCATCCATCCCAATCAGGTGGACATCATTAATGAGGCCTTTTCCATTACAGCAGAGCAACTGGTCTGGTCACAGCGAGTGGTGGATGCATTCGATTCAAACCCGAAAGTTGGTGTCGTCGGACTGGATGGTATTATGCTGGATAAACCGCACTACACGCAGGCCAAGCGCATGATTGAAAGAGCCGCAATGTACAGGTAGTGATTAGAGTAGTTTTCTCAGCTCTCTTTTTAGTACCTTTCCCGTGTTGTTTTTAGGCAGGCTTTCGACAAAACGATAGTCCTTGGGGCGCTTGAATCGTGCTATACGATCAAGACACCAGGCGTCACATTGTGCACTCGTTAGCTCAAAGCCTGGCTGGATGACGATAAAGGCAACCACAGTTTCACCCCATTCCGGATCAGGTTTTCCCACAACCGATACTTCAGCAATCGCATCGTGTTGCAGAAGCGCCTCTTCCACCTCGCGCGGATAGATGTTGGTGCCACCGCTGACAATCATGTCTTTTGAACGATCCTTCAGTGTCAGATAACCGAATTCATCGATCACACCTAAGTCTCCGGTATGCAGCCAGCCGTCAACAATGGTTTCAGCAGTTGCCTCTGGATTGGCCCAATAACCGATCATCACCGTATCTCCCCTCACCAGCACTTCTCCGATCTCACCAGCAGGGAGGGCATTACCTTCACCATCCTGGATTCGTAACTCGATCGGCATCTGCGCCATACCAACCGAAGCCAGCAAATCATCAAGTGGGATATCATCACGACCCAAATGGTCCTTCTTTGTTAGACAAGTGATAGTCATTGGCGTTTCGCCCTGGCCGTAAATTTGAATGAACCTGTTACCAAATTTCGCCAAGGCGGATTTCATATCGGAGACATACATTGGACCACCACCATAGATGATCGATTTGAGATGACTGCGAGTCATGTCATAGGGGATATTTGAATTAACGAGTCGGCGAATCATGGTGGGTGCCGCAAAAAAACTGATATCGGGATGGTGCTTGAGAAGATCAAATATTTCCGCTTCATCAAAACCGCCACTCGGGCTGATCACCTGCCGGGCACCGCGTGCAATGTTGGGGAAGATGTATAGACCAGACCCGTGCGACATGGGTGCGGCGTGCAGGATGGTACTGCCTTCACTGATATCATCTACGCTTGAAAAATAACTTTGCGTCATCACCATCAGGTTTCGATGACTCATCATTGCCCCTTTTGGCTTCCCCGTGGTGCCGCTGGTATAAAATAACCAGGCAAGTGCGTCCGGTTCGCAGGGTTGCAGCGGCAAAGGAGCGTGATCACAAGCCGAGGCGTATTGATAACTGCCTATTGAAATTACCGAATAGGCAGCGTTAGCCGGAAACATTTCAGCGAAGTCATCGGTCACGAAGAGGCAGGATGTACCGGCGTTATCCAGAATAAAGTCAAATTCCATCTTATGAAGTTTGGCGTTGATAGGCACAGCCGCCAGTCCTGCGTGTAGAGTACCTAACAATATTTCTATGTACTGCGGACAGTTTTTCATTATCAGCGCGACGCGATCACCTGCGGCAAGGCCCAGGGATTCACGAAGGTATCCGGCGATGCTTGCAACCCGTTGCGCCAGTTGTAGATAGTTAAGGTGAAGTTCATAGCCGCCGATGACGGCCGGCAGTGTCGAAGATTTTGCTGCCGTCTTACTTAACAAAGACGCGATGTTCATGAAATTACCTTATAAACGGACCACGATATACATCGTGCATCTTCGTGCCTGTCGATATGCACCTCAAACTTATCAGTATGCAAAACGCTGTGAGCAGCAGTTAAAAAACCACGGCTTCAATAATCGCCAGATGATCCAGAACACCGCGTTTAAAGGCTTCAACATTTACCCGTTCATCGTTTCCGTGTACGCGCCTCAGCTCTGCTGATTCTGAAACAGTCGGATTGAAACCATAGCTGTCTATGCCCAGATCTCGTGTAAAGTGACTATCAGTGAATCCACCCACCACTGAGGGAATAATGCGTGAACCAGGGTGACGTGTTGTCATTACATCCTCGATGGCACGAAAAAGTTTACTGTTGGTACTCGATACAGCAGGTGTGAATGCCATCAACACATCAACGGCAACACCCGTGTTCTTAATCATGTCCCGTATCTGATTGACAAAGATCTCACTCGGGCGGTCAGGCAGTATGCGGCAGTCGAGTTCCGCCCAGGTTCTGGCAGGGACAACGTTGATCTTGTTTGAGCCCTGCATGCGTGTAATGGAGCAAGTGTCCCGGGTTAGTGCATGTTGCGATGGTGCTGTCTCCTGTAACTGAAGAAGAAATGCCGGATCTTTTATGGATTCCTCGATATTCTTAACGGCATTTCGTTCATCGCCAGACAGGGTGTCTGCATATGCTGAGAACATTGCTTTAACCGCTGGAATAATCCGAGGCTCAAACGGGTTGGTTCGGATGATATTAAGTGCTTCTACAATTCGAGTCACCGACGATGTTGGATGGGGAGATGATCCATGACCCGGTTCATCAATCGCAGTGAGTCTCAACCAAACAGGTACCTTCTGGGTCACTTCAACAAAAAAACTGGGTGGACCCTGCATGGCCCTACCACCCCCCCCTTCGTTAATAAGCAGTCCTGCACCATCGAAGATCTCCGGATGATGTTCAACCAACCATCCGGCACCATAAAAGCCACCTGCTTCTTCATCGGCCGAGGCGACGAGTACGACATCTCGATTCAGTTTTGCTCCGCGGCGATGCAGACTGATAAATGTTGCCAGTTGTAAAATGCCGGTCCCTTTCATGTCCAAAGCGCCACGACCCCAGATGAATCCGTCTCGCCTCTCACCAGAGAGTGGATCTGTCGTCCAGAAATCAGGGTCTGCCGGTACCACATCTGTATGCTGTAGCAGAATAAGTGCCGGTTCGTCCCCACCTTTAAGTCGTGCCCAGAGATTTCCCCGACCCGGTGCGCTTTCCGCTGAATCAAAAGCAATATCCTCAGCTTTGAGGATATTCCCGATATACTCAACTGCCCGGGTTTCATTTCCTGGCGGATTGACGGTATCGACCTTTATGAAATTCTGCAGCCAGGTAACGGCTTCTTCATCAATGGGTTTGGCAAGGACGGTAGAGCTGAAAATGCAGAGTGCTGTTAAGGTAACCAATCGTGGGATCATGCAGTATCTCTTTGCGATTTGAGTACCGGAAAGATAGCACGGACTATTACCTCAATGAAATTGTCTGGCAGTTGGCTTTTGATCTCGTGTATTGCGAGAGTCTGGGTGAAACGCCGCGCTGACAGAACCTCACAGAAAGAGTCTTACCGCTTTGTAAGAGGCACCACTAACTCTCCAAATTCACTGAGTCGGTCAAGACCGCCTGGACCGTCAAAAAAGAAGGCTGGAACCATGATTCGGCCAACGCCGAGTTCTGCCATCTGTTCAACACCAGGCACCGGGTCAACTCTCTGGGCATTGAAGATCGCATTAATCTCTATGCTGTCTGGATCACGATCGGCCGCCTCAGCTGCTCTGCGCAAACGTTGTATCAACTCACCCAGGCGGTCGATATCAGCTTCTCCCGGAAAATAACCGTCAGCGATACGGACTGCTCGCTGGATTGCCGCGTCTGTGTCGCCGCCCACCAACACTGGAATAGAACCTTTGACAGGTCGCGGGCTGCACGTGGCAGGTTCGAAGTTGACGAATTCACCATGATACTCAGCATGAGGTCCGGCCCACAGATTACGCATTGCAGCGATGTATTCATCATTTCGAGCGCCGCGGCGTTCCCAGGGAACACCCAGAGCATCGAATTCTTCTCTCATCCATCCCACGCCGATTCCCAGTTCCACCCGACCGCCGGATAGTTCGTCGAGGGTTGCCAGTTCTTTGGCAAGCACGAGCGGATTTCGCTGAGGTACGATCAAGATACACGTTCCCAGTCTTAGTGTTGGGGCGACGGCGGCGACATAGGCCAACCAGATGAGAGGGTCGGGGATTGGCGTATCCGGTTCAGCCGGAATCTTGCCATCGGCTGTGTAGGGATACTTAGAGGCGATAGAATCCGGAATTATGGCGTGCTCACCACCCCAGACCGATTCCATTCCTGCAGATTCGGCACGACGGCAGATTTCGAGCGCCGATTCTCCATCGATACCAATACTACTTGCAAAGGCAAGCCCAACTTTCATTCGATCACCATAGTGTACGAGGATTTGTGGGGCAGTTTACTTAATTCATTTTTCAACTTCAGTATTTAAAGGAATAAAAAGGTGGGGACGAATTATTTGAATCCAAACCGGTATTGATTCGTTCGACATTTGTGAGTATTAATGACTCTCCATTTGGGGAGAAAACAGCGTCATACCCAGGACCGATGATTAACAGGAGAAAACAATGAGTGATTTTCAAGATAAAGTGGTTGTGATTACCGGTGCAGGAGGTGGTCTCGGTAAGGCGCATGCGCTTGAGTTCGCCCGTCGGGGTGCCAAGGTAGTTGTTAATGACCTGGGCGGCAGTGGCGATGGAGTAGGTGCGAGTGATATGGCCGACGCGGTTGTTGAAGAAATTACAGGTGCAGGTGGAACGGCAATTGCGAACAAGGCTTCCGTGGCTGATATGGCTGGTGCCCAATCGATTATTGATGATGCAGTTAGTGCATTTGGCACGATTGATATATTGGTTAACAATGCAGGTATTCTTCGCGACAAGTCTTTCAAGAACATGGATATGGGTGACTGGGATCTTGTGATGAACGTTCACTTGAATGGAACCGGTTATGTCACCCGTGCCGCATGGCCAATCATGTACGAAAAGAACTACGGAAGAATTGTGCTTACGAGTTCCACGTCTGGCATTTATGGCAACTTTGGTCAGGCCAACTACGGTGCAGCGAAGATGGGTATGCTGGGTATAATGAACGTACTTGCTATTGAAGGATTATCCAAGAACATCAAAGTGAATTGCTTGGCGCCTGCTGCTGAGACTCGTCTGATCGGAACGATACCGGGCGTAGAGGTTGATCCGGATAATCCTGATCCCATGAGACATCCTCAGCTTGTCACACCAGCAGTATTACTGATGTGTGCAGAAGATGCGCCAACTAATAAGACGATTCATGCAGGTAACGGTCGGTTTTCATCCAGTGCAACCTTTGTAAATGAAGCACTTGAGTTTGGTGTTGATGTGACCTACGAGGATCTGCTTGAGAAAAAAGATCAACTGCTGGATCTCAGCAACGCTAATGAAATGTCTGGTCTCATCCGCGTCATGAAAGCGCAGAAAGGCTAAAAAAATTGGAGTTAGGGTCAAGTGCCAGCGTAAACCGCTCAGGATTCGCAGAACTTCTTCGAAGATGTTGTGAGGATGAATCCAGTGGAATTTGATTGCACCTGCCGCAGTCATTCACCCTGACCCCTGGTTCCGCTATGGTCATGAATGCAGAGAGAAACGGATGTCAGACAGAGGAAAACAAACGGTATCAATGCTAAGCCCTTACCGTGTCGTAGATCTCACGGATGATCGTGGCGAAATCGCCGGGATGGTATTGGGTGATCTCGGTGCTGACGTCATCAAGGTCGAGCCCCCGGGTGGATCATCTGCCCGTTTTTGCGGACCGTTCATTACTGATACGGCTGATAACGAGCAAAGCCTTCAGTTTCTGTCCTACAACCGAAACAAACGCTCGATTATTCTTGATCCTGATAAACAGGCTGATCGTGCCACCCTGCTGGAACTTGTCGCCAGTGCTGATTTCGTTTTGGAATCCTTCCCAAATTCTGATCTGGATCGCTATGATCTGGATTTTGAAAAGCTATGCGCTGCCAATCCCCAAATCGTGCAGGTACAGATTTCTCCATTTGGCACCGATGGCCCCGCGGCATACTGGCCAGCCAGTGATCTCACCATCGTGGCATTAGGTGGACCCGCAGCGCTTCAGGGAACGAGCGACCGTGCGCCAATTCGCGTGAGTGTTCCTCAGGTGTGGCGCCATGCCGGTGTCGAGGCTGCAGTTGCTGCCATGGTGGCGCACAAGCGAATGCAACAAACAGGTGAGGCGCAATTAGTTGATGTTTCAGCACAGACTGTAATGACCTGGACGCTGCTCAATTCCATGGATGCCGCAGGAATCCAGGGACATGATTTTGAGCGGAAGGGTTCAGCAGCTCAGACAGGGCAGATTACCCTGCCAATCATGTTTGAATGTGCTGATGGTTTTGTCGTGACAATGCCGACTAGAAAAACAATGATGGGTGTTGCGGAATGGATGATCGAAGACGGTCTGGTCGAGCAATCCTGGGCAGATCAGAATTGGGATGAGTATGAGGCAGCTTTACTGACAGGTGAGAGCAGCGGGGCGGTATTAGCACCGTTCGTGCAACTTTGCCTTAAGTACAGAAAAAAGGAACTACAGGAACGTGGGCTGAGTGTAGGTGTGAGTTTCGCGCCGGTCAACACCATCGCTGAGATCCTGGACTTTCAGCATCTGGAGGAACGTGACTACTGGCTGAAAACGTCCCTTCCAAATGGGCAGGAAGTACGTGCTCCCGGCAACTTTGCCCTGTCCTCTCCTGTGCCGTTGTCCGTGCGTCGTCCTGCACCCTGCCTCGATGAACATGGGGTAGAAATCAGAGAGGAACTCAACAAAAAGAAGCAAACAGTCAATGCCAATCCTGTGCCATCAGCCGAAAACAAATTACCATTTGAAGGACTCAAGGTTGCGGACTTTTCCTGGGTGGGGGTGGGACCGATCTCTGCTCGATGCCTTGCTGATCACGGTGCCACCGTTGTTCGGGTGGAGTCAGAATTGCGACCGGATGTTCTTCGCGGCGGACCACCATTCAAGGACGGAGAAGCCGGCTGGAATCGTTCGCAGTTCTTCGGTGACTTCAACACCTCGAAACTGGGATTACTTCTCAATCTGAAGGATGAAAAAGCCATCGAAATTGCTAAACGGCTTATCGCCTGGGCAGATGTCTATATAGAGAGTTTTGCGCCCGGGATCGTCAAAAGCCTGGGCATAGATTATGACGTGGTCCGGGAAATCAACCCTGACATAGTGATGGTGAGCACCTGCCTGATGGGTCAGAGCGGACCGGCTTCTGCCATGGCAGGATTTGGGTACCATGCAGGGGCAATGGCCGGATTCTACGAGACAACCGGCTGGCCTGATTTGCCACCGAGTGGGCCCTGGGTCGCCTACACCGATACCATAGCGCCTCGTTTCTTATTGACCACTTTGATGGCGGCGTTGGACCACCGAAGGCGTACTGGTGAAGGACAGCACATTGATGCTGCACAGTACGAAATGAGTTTGCATTTTCTTGCGCCTGAAATCCTGGACTACCAGGCCAGTGGTTATATGGCCGGCAGAGTCGGGAATCGAGCACGTGACGCTGCGCCTCAAGGCTGCTATCCCTGCAGCGGTCAAGATAACTGGTGCGCGATTGCTATTGAGGACGACACTCACTGGGCTTCTTTGTGCCAGGTCCTCGGCAATCCCGCGTGGACGCAAAACCCGGATCTGGCAACTGTCTCCGGTCGGCTTGATAATCATGATGCCATTGATGAGGAGATTGCGAATTGGACCCGACCGCGCGACAGAGTCGAGGTTGCTGAGCAATTAAGGGCCGCTGGCATACCCGCTGGTGAAGTTCAGCGCAGCAGTGATCTGCTGGTTGATACCCAGTACAAACATCGAAACTTTTACCGTTATCTTGATCATGCGGAAATGGGACTTATTCCCTACGCCGGACATCAGTTCCGTATTCAAGGGTATTCGAGTGGTCCTCGTTTTTCCGCACCGGTCCTCGGCGAACACTGCGTACAGGTGCTCGAGGAGCTGCTTGGCATGACTGATGAAGAGATCGCTAACGCTTTTGCTGAGGGCGCAATTGCCTAGCCGGTGTACTTTGGCAAGAATGAGATCGGGGCAGAATGGCACTTACTTAAAGTACAACTCGCTGTTAATTGTCCTATGCTTCCTAAGGTCGCGAGTGTAGAGCAAAGGGATGTGCGGAACGAGTAAGCGAAAAGAGAAACCTGGGGTCGGAACGACTTGGGAGTATTTAAGTAAGTGCCGTTCAGGCCGGGGCATAAATAGAGCAGTCACGCCAAGCTGACTACTTGTCAGGAAGAGCAAAGGCTATAATATGGTCCCCCGGTGGGCTGCCACCACTCCAGTGACCGCCTGCTGCGATAACCACGTATTGCTTTCCTGTCTTCCTTACCTGGTAAGTCATCGGTGTTGCGTTTGCTGCTGTCGGTAAATCATGTTTCCAGAGCTCAACACCATCTTTCAGATCAAATGCCCGAAAAGCATGCTCGTTAGATATTCCGGCAAACAGCAGACCGGTATCAGTCATCATCATACCGGAGAAGCCGGGCAAACCTTTTATCCACCAAAAGGGGAAGGGGGCCATGTCACGCGTGGTTCCCATTGGGATGCTCCACAAGATTTTACCGGTCACCAGATCAATCGCGTCGAGCGTACCCCAGGGAGGCTCTGTGCAGGGTACACCGAGCGGTGACATCAGAAATCCAACATTCGCGCAATAGGGTGTACCTAATTGTTGTCCACCCGAACCAGTGCCGTCATGACATTCTGCTCGCGGTATCAATGTTGCTGTAGCAGCTGCTCGAATCGTGTAAACAACCATAAGACCAGAATCCGGATTGATTGCGGGAGACCCCCAATTGTTGCCGCCACCATTACTTGGGTAAAGAAGGGAACCAGTCTTAGAAGGGGGCGTATAAATCCCATCATTCTCAAAACTGGCAATAACACCTTTACACTTTCCTTCATCCCAGAAGGTTAGACCCCAGGCATCGTCGGGCGTAAGTGGCGTGTTAATCAGTGCTGGGATATGGGTAGGAAAAGGCTGAGTATGAGAAAGCTCCTCCTCCTCAACCCCAGCTTGCGAAACAGTGCGCTCTTCAACAGGCCACAGCGGTTCACCGGTGTCTCGATTCAGTGCGAAGGTCATTCCCATTTTTGTCACCTGCACAACAGCAGGTATTGATTCACCCTCAACGGTCAGGTCGACAAGCGTTGGCTGAGCCGGAGTGTCGTAATCCCATACATCGTGATGAACCATCTGAAAGTGCCAGGCAACTTCGCCTGTTTCACCCTTTAAAGCCACCACTGAGCTCGAATAGAAATCAAGATCACCACGATGACCGCCATAGAAATCAGGGGATGTATTACCCGTCGGTGCGTATACCATGTCTCTTTCTTCATCAACCGATAGAATTGACCACACGTTAGTGGTACCGCTCAGATAGGTATCATCATCATTTAGTTCCTGACTCCCCGGCTTGACAGGATTCCATGCCCAGAGGAAATCACCGGAGCGGACGTCATAGGCACGAACTACGCCACTTGGTACACCTACCCTGGTGTTATCAAGGACCATGGCACCAGTGATAACACGATTTCCCAAAATGGCCGGAGGTGATGTAATCGAATACTCATAGGGTTCATGTACGGACAAGCCATGACTTACATCCACTTCACCGTCATCTCCAAAGTCGCCGCAGGTTTTGCCAGTCTCCGCGTCCACTGCGATCAGTCTTGCATCCAATGTCCCAAGTATAATTCGGTGCTCACATATTCCTTTCTTACCTGATTGCCAACTACTCACACCCCGGCAGTTAGGCAGGAAGTCGGCATAGTGATCGATCTTTGGATCGAACATCCACAATTCTTCGCCGGTCTCTGCATCGAGAGAAAAAACCCTGTTAAACGGTGTGCAATAGTACATGCGATCGTCCACAACAATCGGTGTAACCTGCAAAGAACTCTGAGAGATAAAGCCAAGGTCACCTTCCACAGGCCCGCTTTGTCGAATGTCACCTGAGCGATGTTCCCAGGCAACTTGAAGGTGAGATACGTTTTCTGGCGTTATCTGACTGGCCCGTGAAAAATGAGTACCACCGGGAGTAGACCCATAGGCAGGCCAGTCAGTAACGGTCCCCGGCGACACTTCACCCAATGGCGGCTTTGAGCAACCAAGAAAGCCAGAAAGTAATAACATTGTAGCCAACGCGCGTATCGGATGAGACATACTGACCTCAGATAGGGGTGATAACTGATACTGCTGGTAATCTAACAGATAGACTAAGTGAATTCGAACGGCTATGCAGTGAGGGTTTTAGTAAGTGATGTGAAAGGAGTGGTTTTTTCGTTTGCCATTAACAAACTTTCTCTGATGTATTTCCCGGCAAGGTGGGTATACTCGTTCAACGCAAACTTTTTGGAGCTAGCTATGGGCAATGTAATTTCGGTCTTCAGGTCATCGCTGATTGTTTTACTCACTTACCTGATGCTTCCCTCGAGTGCTGGTGCTAGTGGATTTTTCGGGCATGTACTATCAGATGCGAAACCTGTCGCTGGTGCGATGGTCACTTTCAGATTCGGTTCACCTTTTCAGGAAAAGACGGTATTTACGGCGGATGACGGCAGTTACCAGATTAAAGGATTGCCGGTCACAACGGGTTATACGGTCCGCGTCCGACGAATTGGCTGGCAAGATATCGTCACAGACGAGCTTGTCGTGTCAGAATCAGGTTCTGTTGATTTTGAGATGATTCGGCATACAGACGCGGCAGAAGTGGCTGCCCAACTTCCGGCTAATCATTGGTACGCGCTTGCTCTAGAAAAGTTAACCGATGAAAACGAGCGTGAGCAAGTGGTTCGCCAGTGCACTTACTGTCATCAACAGGGCAATTTGTCGACTCGTATTCAGCGGCCTGTTGAAGAATGGCAAAAAGTACTGTCGCTAATGGCTCGAATGGGAGGCGGACTGGATGCGGAACTTCGAGCCAAGTTGCCTGAACTGTTAAACACTGCCTACGATCCAAGCACAGCCGTGCCGAGGTTGACTGAAGGATTTGATAAGCCTGGATTTTCGCCGCCCCCTAGTAAAGAAGTCAGACAGGCTGTCATTGATGAATATCAGTTGGGTGATCGTTCGTCCATGCAACACGACATGATTGTTCACCCGGACGGAACCATTTATTCAGTTGATATGACGACCGACAGGCTTTTTACACTTGATCCATCTGCACCAGATGGTGCGAGGGAGTCTTTTCTGATTCCATCCGAAGGGCTCGAACTGGGCGGGGTTGCTCCCTCTGGCGCACTGCCCGCCAATACGAATATGCGAGTAGGCCCCCACTCGTTACAGGTTGGTGTCGATGGTGATATCTGGATAACACTGGCGGTTGGTAACAAGCTGGCTAGATTCGACACGGTCGAAAAGAGCTTTGTGATAGAGGATCTTCCTGAAGGGATCTACCCACATACCTTGCGCATCGACAAAAAGAACCGGATCTGGTACACAATCGCGGTTTCCAATCACGTCGGGATGTATGACCCGGCAACGGGGCAACACGAGGTGATCCGGGTACCTGCCAGAAACTTCAGCGAAGAAGTTATGCTTCGAATGATTCCGTTGATGCTTTGGCTGAGTCAGCATGTTGACTTGGGTGGTGCTGCTGGCGGTGAAGGTGCCAGTCTGCCCATACCTTATGGTATCGATATCGCACCCGACGGCGGCATTTGGTTTAGCCAGTTAAACGCCAACAAGATTGGTCATGTTGATCCTGAGACATTTGAGGTCACTATGATCGATACACCGTTTACCGCACCAAGGCGTATGCGCTTTGATTCAAAAGGTCGACTTTGGATTCCGGGATTCTCGTCAAACTTAATCTCGATGTTTGATATCAAAACAGGTGAGTTCAAACACATTGAAATCCCGGTGCAGCCATTGGGCAGCGAAACCCCTTACGCACTGAATGTTGATCTCACCACAGATGATGTCTGGATCTGTGGCACAAATAGTGACTCTTTGATTCGTTATCAACAGGCGTCTGGTGAATTCACGATTTATCCCTTGCCTACCCGGGTAACCTATACACGGGACATTGATTTTTCCGAAGATGGTGGCGTTTGGACATCGAATTCAAATGCACCGGCATGGCAGATTGAAACTGGTGTGCCACGAGTGATTCGCCTGGATGTAGATGGGCAGATTGAGTTGCCAACGGTTGGTGTAAATCCGTAAACGATGAGATCGGTATTTTTATTCGCGCTGGCGATCCTGCTGACTGGATGCGGCGATGATCCTGAAACGGAAAGAGTTGCGGAGCAGAAGGCACTTAAAGTTGAGGGGCAGCAACTGGGTTCCATACTCCGTAAATCGAATACGATCGTCTCTACGGAAGATAAAGGTCTTACAATCCAGCTGATATTTGGTGCTGACTCAGATCTTGATCTTTACGTAACCGATCCGCTGCTTGAAACGGTTTACTATGCCAATCACCAGTCCAGATCAGGGGGGCGAATCTCGGCTGATGTGAAGTGTGTAGATCCTTTACAGAAAAAGGAAGGCGGCTTGAGAGAACAATCTCGGGAATTGCGAATTGAAGAAATTCGATTTGACGCGCCTATTTCAGGTCGTTATAGAATTGGTATTGACTATCCAGAGAAGTGCGATGGTGGAAAAGAACAAGCGGCATACGCGGTTTCTGTTTTGCACAATGGTGAGTTGATTCAAAATTCTGGCGTGGTTACTTTTGAACGATTCGATGTCGTGGTAATGGAATTCGATATATAAAAAATAGTCTAACTAACCCAGGTAGAACATCATGCAGCTCAAAGTACAAAAATTTTTGTTTACGTTTATTTTGTTCCTAACGATTTCGTCACTGGTGCAAGCTGAAACTGTTGATTCTGGAAAAGCGCTATTCGATACCTATTGCCAAACCTGTCACGGACCGAATGGTGATGGTAATGGGCCAGCTGCTGTAGCTTTTTCCCTTAAGCCAAGAGATTTTGCGCTGGCTGCTTTTAAATTTGATACCGATGCTGACTGGCAGCGCGGCACCGACACGGACCTTGCTGACGTAATAAGGCAAGGGCCAGCGGCTTTCGGTGGCTCATCGTTGATGCCTGGCCAGCCCGATCTTACGGATAACGAAATACAACAATTGATAGACTATATTCGATCGTTGGAAAGTTAGTTTGTTACGGGAAGAAGCGAGTTTATCAATCAGCTTCAATGTACCATTTACCTACTTCGTATCTGATTATCAACTGCAAATGCGTTCTACTTGATGATCATATTGACCAGATCCAAAGTCATACAGGATTTGTATTGTCCGATTAGAATGATTGTTTACTTTGATCTCAGGACCTGGTGCGAGACGCTCGGGTCCATAAGAAGCGAGCGCAATATGGAATAACATCCAGCACTCCCATAACATGGCAAATGCTATCCGTATCACACCGATTGCACAGGTTGGCTGATTTGAACCAGCGTAGCTCGAGTCAGAGGCAGAATGGTTTTAGGATTGGGCCTTTGTGAAATATCAGCGCTGTTTACTCTAATCCCTGTTATTCCTGTAGAGTGTGTCGAAATTAAACCAAAACCAAGAGAATCTTAAAAAAATGGAACAAGCCGACGACTTACGCGCTGAGGGTGCAGCGCTGCATGAACTGCTGAGTACAATAGGGAGTGAGGATTGGAAACGTATAACACCCTTTAAAAACTATTCGGTCTACGATGTCGTGGCGCATCTGCATACGACCGATCATGCAGCCACGGTCGCGCTCGAAAAACCAGATGATTTCCGGAACATGGTGCGCGAGAGAAATCCAGCCATTGCAATTACCATGGCAGGTGCAGCGCTTGCGGATCTTTCTACCGGTGAGGGACTCTGTGAGAAGTGGATTCAGGATCTCAACGGTCTTTGCGATCTGTTAGATGAAGTTGATCCCAAGTTGAGAGTGCCATGGTTTGGCCCTGATATGAGTGTCAAGATGTTCTCCTCTGCACGACAGATGGAAACCTGGTCTCACGGACAGGACATCTATGACTTATTGCATGCACCTCGCACACATACAGATCGTCTGAAGAATATCGCCCAGATTGGTGTACGCACTTTCGGCTGGACTTATGTAAACCGGGGTATGGATGTCCCTGAACGACCACCCTATGTTCGACTCACTGCACCATCAGGCGCAATCTGGGAATGGAATGATCCAGATGAAGAGAACTGTGTTAAAGGTGACGCTGTAGATTTCTGTCGAGTGGTCACCCAGGGTCGAAATGTCCAGGATACAAAGCTTGAGACTACGGGTGGAACAGCAACAGAGTGGATGTCGATCGCACAGTGTTTTGCCGGAGGACCGCAGGACCCACCCGCACCTGGTCAGCGCGCCTGGGACGAGTAAAAGATAGAGTGCGGGAAAGGAAAACTGATGAACCCCCTAGAGAATATTAAAGTTCTGGAATTTTCCACTATGGTAACGACGTCCTTTGCCTCCATGATGATGGCAGAGCAGGATGCGCAGGTTATCAGGGTAGAGGATATGGCGGTTGGTGATCCGATGCGGTATCTGGGTATAGCAAAAGGTGGTATTTCAGTTTTCTTCGCCAACTGTAACCGAGGTAAGGACTCGGTCCGTATTAATTTGAAAGATTAGAAAGGTCAGGCTCTCATTCACAGGCTGATCGAGAAGGCAGACGTGTTTGTGCACAACTTCAGACCCGGTGTGATGGACAAGTTGAATCCTGGCACTGAAAAAGCACGCTCACTCAATCCCCGGTTGATCTATCTGGCGGTATCTGGCTTCGATCCGGTACGACAGTCTGGCGTTTATGGCGCCAAGCTATGGTAGTAGAGGGCACCCGGGATTTGAATGATCGAATAAACCACTCGTAAGAAATATCCTCGGTATGGCGCAGGCACTATCGACGTGTTGGATGTTCCGTGTGACACTGCTCAGCTTAGCAGGTGTTGATTCGCGGGGTGTATCAGAGTTTGACTAAATAGATAAATCCTTGAGATTGTAATCAAGCAAAAGCTCATCGAATTTGTTCGGGTCCCACCGGTAGTCGTCTTCAAGTCCTGCAAATGGCTGGTAGTCAAATTTTGCTTCCCCCGGGTAATACTGTTGGCGGGCATCTATTGCCAGTGGGATTACTGTTGATCGATCAAAGATGCGCTGTTCGTCGTAAATCTCTTCAGCACTTTGACTCAAGGCACCGTGCTCACCCAGAATCGACTTTCTGCGATGGAAACCAAATGTGAGCGAAATACGTGGGTCAGGTGAAGCATTGGCAAATGATCCATGCAGGGCCTGGCGGTTGACGATAGTGACATCACCTGCCTGACAGGTTAACGGCACAGCTTCCGGCAGTTGCTCCGAACCACCGTTTTCCTCAATCACACTCAGAATATCGATCTTCCCTTGCTTGTGTGTACCCGGAATCACCCAAAGACAGTTTCCAGGAGTGCAGGGATAGAGCTGAACCTGAAAGTTAAATCCGTGAATACCTTCATCCCACACCGGTGACTCCCAATGAGTAACGCCATCCTGGTGCCAGGACACTGAACCGCCCAGGCCTGGTTTTTTAACAAAAACAACATCGTTGTAAGGTACGAAATCTGAACCGTTAATCGCTTCGGCGATGGTCAGTAGATGCGGGTGACCGTAGACCCTGAGTCCAGCCTCCATGCACTGACACATACTTCCAATGAGGTGCACGACGTCCTCCGGTGCATCATCCGCAGGTTTGGGTTCCCTCATTTTGCTTGGGTGTCGTCCGTTGAGTATTTTGGTCCCACCCCAGGGGTCCGACAGTGGTTTAATGAAGATAAAAGGATTACGTTTGAACCTTTGCCCAAAGGCGGGCCTGCCCTGAGCATCTTCCGTTGCACCGGGGTGCCTGGGTGCCTTTTCCAGAATCTCATTGACACCCGCGCGGAGTTCTGCGACTTCATTGGCACTGATCACGCCTTCAAATATGTAAAACCCCTGTTTCCAATAGGCATCCAGAATGGTTTGATCAAGTTTTCCATCCGCATCAAGGATGACTGGTCCTCGATTCCCTATTTCGGACAAACGCTGTTCGCCTGCCTGCTGATAGTCTGTCATCGAATCAGAGTATTCAGCGATTGAGGGGTCTTTGCTCGGAAGTTGATTGGACGTCATGATGCTACTCTTCAGGGGTTCTGGAAAATAGAGTTGGTAGATAGCATAACATGTTATTTTGGTTTCACAGTCATGTGCAGGTCGTGTCGCATGCGGGTGTATGAATGAGTTATAACAAGTAACTACACAGAATCAGAATCTGCATATGTCCAAATTTAGACCGGAATTCTGGGAAATAAACGTTGATCCCGGATTTTTGGATCAGCTTCCCGATGACGCTGGTTCAGCTGAGCGATCAATTGATGTTCCGCGCCAGATTCCATCGGAAGTCATTGATCTGTTGCATCTTCTTATTCGAACCCGATTAACTCCTCGTCAGCAACGAATTCTTGAGATGTACTTTTTTGAAAATCTGAGTGAAGCCGAGATAGCCAGTCAGTTGAAGATCTCTCAGCAGGTTGTCAGCAAACACTTGTTCGGTGTTATTCGAGATGGAAAAAAAGTCGGGGGCGCCGTAAAAAAACTAAGAAAAATCATGTCCCGCATGAATGTTGACCCCAAAAAGTGGGTGTAAATCTGTGTATATATTGAGACAACGGGGATCTCATTGCTAAAGAGTCTGAAATGTACCGAGTCGAAACAGAACGCCCGGAAATGGGGGCTCATTGCTAAAGAGTCTGAAATGTTTCGAGTACAAACAGGGCGCCCGTTGTCTCAATCTTCACTGAGGCTGAATGGAAACCGAGAAGATTTTTATGAAAAGTGTAATCCATGAATAAACAGGCCCTGAAAAATCTTGTCGATATAGCCGGTGTATCTGTAAACGGGAAACTGAAGGCAACACTGAAAGGATTTGAGAGCGATGACAGAAATGTCCGTGTTTATGCGCTGCGACTGCTGGCACAGTTTACCAGCCATGACTCACTTTCAGATGATGATTTCGAACTGGCAGCACAGATTGTTTGTGCCGGTCTTTCTGACTCAAAGAGGCGGGTTCGACATATTGCACTCAAATCATCATCTCCCTTCCTCGCGCACTCAAATGTGGTAAATCGCCTTCGAGAAATGTCTGATGATCCGGGGGAAAAGACTAAAATACGTATGGGCGCTGTCAGTGTACTTGCTATGGCCAGAGCACTCGGTGATGCCTCGTCAGTTCGTGCCGCTGACTTGCAAAAGCTCCGCGGGTTTCGGCATCAACTGCTGCTCTGGCTTTGCCAGGGACCTGTGAATGACAATGTGAAAGCACTTCTTGAAACTTTTGTTGAAGATGGCACTCGCGAAGAAGCGATCATGGCCACAAGAGCATTGTGCGGTTATCGCATTGTCAATCTCGGCGCATTTGAATCGTCAAAACGTCGAGAGATTACACAAACCTCCCATATTGCATTTGGCCGCGTCTGGTACTGGGTGAAGCGTGATGAGGATTCGGGGTCAGAGTAGGTTGTCACTTGCTTCAAGTATGGATCTATGGGGTACGTGGCTATCTGTTCTGAAGCCAGTTAATCCGAAATGTTGCGAAGCAGTAAATTGTTTCTTTCAAGGGAATTGTCGTAGTGTTTCGAATAGCTGGGGATGGTTACTACATCTAAATAGTGTGTTTTCAGACCAGCTTTGAATGTTGCTGCGTTCTGGCATAGACCTTTTGAACTCAATTACTCGAGAGCGTAATGAGGTATTATTGACTTCCCCAAAAAAAGAGTGGGTAGAAGATTGCAGGACACTGAAGTAAAACACTTACCAGGGCCGCTTGAAGGTGTCCGCGTAGTTGAATGCGCCGTCTGGCACGCCGGTCCAGGTGCCTCAGCTATTCTCGCTGACATGGGTGCGGAAGTCATTAAGGTCGAGACATTGCAAGGTGATCCGGAGAGATCGCAGATCAATCTCGGTGCGGTTCGATTTGAGGGGACGAATATCCCTGACTGGAGTTTTCTGTTCGAGTTATCGAACAGAAACAAGAAAGGTATCTGCCTGGATATGGATACTGCACAAGGCCGTGAGGTGTTTGATCAACTTATCGAGTCCGCGGATGTGTTCCTGACAAACTTGAGAAAATCGACAAAGCCCAGGTTGGGAATAGATTATGAGAGCATTTCTGCTATTAATCCAATAATAGTGCATGCAAATGTTTCCGGCTTTGGCCCGAAAGGGGGGATGAGCGATATTGGCGCATTTGATCCCATGGGCCAGGCAATCTCTGGCATGATGTTTCTGACTGGCCCTGACGAACCCGTGCTACTGCAGTCTGTGGTGCTGGATCAGCTTACTGCGATCGCAGCCAGTCATGCCATTCTGTCGGCTTTGTTCGTTCGTGAGCGACATGGCATTGGGCAGGAAGTTCATGTCTCCCTTTACAGTTCTGCTATCTGGTTAACGCATTCGAATGTACTTGCTGCCGGTATCATGAAGAAAGATCCGCTTATAAAGTGGGATCGATCCAGCAACCCCCCTCTACGAAACTGTTTTAAGTGTGCAGATGATAAGTGGTTGATGGGAACTAACCACCCGGAGGAGAAATTCTGGTCAAGATTCTGCGAAGTCATGGATCAAGCACAGTTGGAATTTGACCCTCGATATGTGACAGTCGCTGAGAGAGAAATTCACGCCAAAGAACTGGTTGCTTTTTTTGATGACATATTCCGTTCAAAACCCCGGGATGAATGGCTCGAGATATTACAGTCAAACGGATTAATGTTCGCGCCAGTACATGACTTGAGCGAAGTGCTGAATGATCCTCAGGCATTGGTGAATGATTATGTGGTTGACTGTGAGCATCCCAGGTTGGGGCACATCAAGATGCCCGGTTACCCGATTCAGTTCAGTGCCAATAAGGCAGGGACCCACGCTCCGGCGCCGCTATTGGGTGAGCACACGGATGAAGTGCTCACTTCTCTTGGTTACTCTGAAGGACAACTGGAAGCCATGCGGCGTGAGGATGTTATCAGGTAGTTCATTCACTCCCGCTTGCTGGCTCATTCCATTTTGAGTTGAAGTAATAAATCCTGAGCCGGCATATGCGAAATGCTAACGAACGAAGTTATAACCATTGTCTATGATTTCAACAGCCTGGCCCGTTCGAGCTGACTCCTGTGCTGCCATACCCATAACTACCGACTTGAGGCCGTCCTCAATGCCAACTTCAACCGGGCTGTTTTCGAGAATTGCCTTCTGAAAACCAAGGTGTTCGTAATATGTTGCGCCGGTGTGCGAACCCGCTGCCAGAATTTCCGGGCTGATTTCTATTTCGGTATCCACTGGGCCTACAGGGCGTCTGGGGCTTAGGACCACGCGGGGTGTTGCTTGCTGCTGGTCCTTCCAGAATATCTCTGGTCCGGGAATCAGACACTCGAGTTTTCCTTGACTGCCTACCGCACAGACTTCCTGCTCGTACCGAGATCCCTGGGCGAACATGGACAGGTCAAGCATGGCTCTTTTCCCCGATTTGAAATCCACAATCACAAACGCGTTATCCAGGACATCGGGGCGTTCCCCGTCGTATTCCTCTGTGAGGTGATTGCAGTCCTGACCCGCTGATGCCATTACACGGATTGGCTCATCAGCCACCAACAAGCGCATCAGGTCAAAAAAGTGGCAGCATTTTTCCACCAGTGTGCCGCCGGAGTTCCTGTTGAAGCGATTCCAGTCGTTGACTTTTCTAAGGAACGGATATCGGTGTTCACGAATACTCAACATGACAAGTTCACCAATTGCGCCTTCAGCCAGTTGCTGGTGAAAATTGATCATCGGGGGCATAAACCGATACTCCATCCCAACCCAGACTGGTGCAGGATGCGCTGCTGCCGCCTGCCTTATATCGGATACCTGTTCAATTTTTGTGACCAGTGGTTTTTCCACCAGGATTGGAAGCTCACTGGCGGAGAATACCTGAAGTAGCTGATCGCCATGCTGGTAGTTGGGAGTGGCGATCACAAGAGCGTCAAGTTGTGTCGAATCCAATAAATCTTCCAGCGAATCTACCAGCATCGCTTCCGGTGCCAATTCGCGGGCTTTGCTTCTCATCGCCTCATCAGGTTCAGCGATGACAACCACATCTGAGCCGATGAGTCGGAGGTTCCGGATATGTTCGCGGCCCATCATGCCGCATCCGAGTAAACCGAATCTCAAAGTTCTCGTCATGGTCTGATTCCTGAGAAAATATTCGGGTTTGGCGTACCAACGGTCAAAATGGGTCTCCACGACGGTTGGGAATAGTTGGCAACTACAATGCCATATCACGATCTGAAGTAAAACAGGCAGGGTGGTATCACCTCTCTGAATGAGCTGAGGCAGCATTGAAGTGCCAGTATCGCTGAACCATGTGAAATTGATATCAAATTACACGGTCTGAGGTTAATCATCATAAACGCGAAAAGGGGTCTCTCGGGCTAAAATTAACAATAGCTGGATTCCGTTCGCAAAATATCTTCGGCGGTTTTTTTAAATTATGGCTCGTATATATTAGTCAGTACCAATCTCGGCTTATCCATCAGTTACGCCGGAAATGAGAGGCGTGCGTGGAAGCATATCGACATTGCGAGCATGGCTTTGCTTGCGTTTATACCAGTTTGTCTTGTGGCTAGAGAGTGATAGAGACGATCAAATCGCATCATTGCCTGATGGCATGGGTATAATGTGAAATACAGCGTCAACCGGTGCACCCATTCCCTTTGGCGGGAATCTCATATCAACGGTGACTTTCTTTGATGAAAACCGCACAAGATTGTCGGAAAAGGAGATAAAGCATTACCTTAAACTTTCCATCGGTAGTTCCGGAACTGTTCCGTAAGAAGTACGTCGAGTAATGTCACACCGATGCTATTGAAGTAATGAACGCCGGATTACGCTGGTATCTTACCAGCACAGGCTTCTACCTGGTTCCTGGTGGTATTCAGCAGGTTCTTTTCCCGTGGCTGGTGGCGGTATATCTACATGAATCACCGCTTCGAGTGGGTATCGCCCAGATGGCAGGTCAATTGCCGATGCTCTTCCTGCTCCTATGGGGTGGTTTGATCGGAGATCGAGTTGATCAAAGACGCCTCTTAATCGGGCTGCAGTTTCTGATGGTATTTCCATCTTTACTTATGGCGCTGATCGTCGGGGCCGATTATCTGGTCTTTGAACTCCTGCTGGCCTGGGCGATCCTCGGTGGCACACTGGCTGCGTTTGTACAACCAGCTCGAGATGCTCTACTCAATCGGGTTGCCGGTACCGATATTCAACGAGTTGTTATGCTTGCAACCGGTGTACAGTTCGGTATCCAGATATTCGGGTTTGCTCTTGGGTCCTTGGCAGATAAAGTTGGCCCCATTTCGTTGTTGCTGGGGCAGGCTGGATTCATGATGGCTGCTGTTATCACTACTATTCGGCTGCCTATAGCACCATACCAACCCCAGGAACCAGTCACCAAACGAAGCGCTTTTAAGGACATTGCGGAAGGTCTGTCAATTGCCTGGCAGTCCGAGGCCATCAGACCTGCAATAATCCTTACATTTGCTGTCGGTTTATTCTTTGCCGGAGCCTATATGGTGATACTCCCTCTGATGGTTAGAGATATCTATCATGGTGGCGCTGTCGGCATCGCAGGTGCTTTTGCAGCCAACATGCTGGGTACCTGTACGGTCATCATTTTGCTGATACGCTTTGGCGGTATTGAGAGGCCGGGTAGAGCACTCATCGTGGTTGGTTTCATCAGTAGTTGTATCTTGTCGATCCTTCGTTTCGAACTGCCGGAATGGGGGTTTTACACCACTTTGTATTTCTGGGGGATGTGTGGCGGTGTCAGTATGACCATGGCCAGAGCGATTGTGCAGGAATCGTCACCCGCCAGCCACCGGGCGCGAATCATGTCTGTCTACTCTCTTGGGATGATGGGAGGAATGCCCATTGGCTCTTTTGTACTTGGTTGGTGTGTTGGTATGTTTGGAGCGCGCGACGCCGTGTTGATCCCGGTTGTGGGTTATGCCTGTACGGTTGTTTACCTTGTCATGGCCTCAAAACTCTGGCATATCAGACGAGGGCAGCCCGAAATAGGTGGGCAGTGATGACGAATTGGTCCAGCCAAGATACGTTAATCTTCTCGCATAGACCCTGACGATCCTTCAGCGGTGCGATCCATGGGTTTGGTCTGTCTTTACTCCGGAAAACACCAAACAGCAGAACTCTATTTCCAGAGGCCCAGCGAGGCGTTAAGTGAACGCCTGCTGCTATTGCCGAGCCCCGATTGTTAGTGAACTTGGGCTGAGAATCTCATTCGGAGAGATCAGTCCGCAAGAACGACATCTCTCTGCCTTAACGTATGTGTGCCTTTTTCGGTAATGACTGCAGATCATAATCGCTTGTGCTGTGCATGCGACGTTGTGCTGTAGAAAGGAATCTCAATAATAGGGTTGAAACACGCAACATCTGCGTACTGGTCATCCCACTGCTGCTCTGGTCGTCGACACCGATGATCTAAGACTCGAGCCCGGACCCTCTTAAAGCTCAGTCTGTGGTAATTCCAGGGTAAGATTGGCAATCGTTGCGTCTTGCTCCACTTCATTGCTGAGGTGAATTTCAAGGTCGAGCAGATTCTGATCATCCTGGCGGTATTTCTTCACAATCCAGCCCCGGGATGTGATTGTGTCACCCAGGCAATTTGGCCCCTTCATGGCAAACCGAAGTTTGCGCAGAAACGCCTCGGGTCCGGCCCAATCGGTGGCGATACGACCAAACAGTCCCTCGTAGAACATCGTGTTGACGAAGATGTCACGTGCCCCGTTTTTCCTGGCGAATTCACGATCATGATGAATCGGGTAGAGGTCCCTGGTACCAGCTACATTGATCATCAGCGTTCGCAAAGTAATAGGAAATGAAATGCTACCGAGATCGTCACCCACTTTGATATCATCCCAGTTCAGCGTCTTAAAGTTTGTCGCTGCATCGCTGCTCACTTGTTTGTGCTCCCGTCTGCGTTGTATCGTAGAAGAACGAGTATCGACCTGCCGATCAGTCTGTTGCCGGTCTCGGTTCGGTACTCTGTTGTACTGGTGACGAATACACCTCGCCCCACACGAACCTGCTTTTCTTCCGAAACTTCAGTGATCATGCTGCGCATCTTCAAACGACCGTCACCGGGACCGAATGGTGCGATATATTCGACTTCTTGTGAGGCGACGGTGTTCACGGTGAATCCGTGGTCGTCACATATCCCATAGACTCTTATAACCCCTGATACTGATTTTTCTGTGTTCTCTACTGTATCGAGCGCGGCAGTCTCATCGCTGGACTTTTTCTTGAGGAAGTCTGGCGTCCACCAGGGTGCGAATGTCATTGAAAACAGAGACTGCGGAGGAGCGATTACCCGCCCGAAGCGAGTCCTTTCAGCAAATTCTTTGTCCCAGTAAACCGGGTTGCCATCCTCAGCCACTTCGCAGAATCGCCGAATCGCTGTTTCACTGACGGCGTCCCGGGTCATGCTAAAAGGACCCCAATGGTTGATGAATGGCTGGGCAAGTTCCCTGACCGAATTTGCTGTTGTCTCTACCGGGCCCACAATACCAAGTTCCTCCGGGAATAGTGTGCTACATCAACCTGGACAAATATAAGTAGATCCAGTGGTACTGTCAAAACATCGAGTACAATGCCCACTACTTTGATTACTTTCATAGTTGCAAATCACGTTCTACGATACATTGAGGGGCGCTCCATAACCGGGTCGAGCAAAGACAGATCGCCAGTTTCAACCGTATTACCTCTTGGAAAAGGAGGGCCTGATTCCATGCCGATCGCCTGGTGTACACGATCATCCTGATAGTAGCAGGCGTATACGTGAAACAGGATCATCCCAAAGACCGCTGCAGAGGTTGTACTCAATTCCTCAACTATTGGGTACCGTTCTGAACGCTCAAGGGTGGTAAATTGATCATCAAGATCTTCCACTGTCTGCACTAGTGCTGGCATAAAATCAGCGGCATGAGTCTGCAGGTAGGTGATAAGATCCACTTCGGCAGCACTTGGCAGACGCCCATCGTTACTGGGCGGAATAATCACATCCAGTAATGATGCTAATTTCTTCTGCTGCACTTTGTTAAGTGGGTTGTCAGTCGTAATCATGTTTTCTTCGTTACTCATATCAGCGCCCCTTAATCGAATAGATTAGCAAGATTCTTTTTCATCGTATCTGCAATGTACAGAGCCAATGCCTGAATCGTGCTGGTTGGATTCAATCCCCCGGCGGTAACAAAAATGCTTCCGTCTACAATGAACAGATTCTTTACATCATGGGATCTTCCCCAGGAGTTGACCACTGAGTTTTTGGGATCATCTCCCATCCGTGCTGTACCAAGCAGATGCCAGCCAGCTGGCCCTAAAGGTCCGCCAGCCACGATCTCCTTCGCACCAGCAGCCTTCAAGGCTTCCTCCCCGCGCGCCAGCCCGTGTTCGAGCATCTTGCGGCTGTTTTCACTCATGGTGTAGCTGATCTTCGGTGCAGGGATCCCGTCTGAATCTACCAGTTCAGGATCGAGTGTTACGGTGTTGTGTTCCTCCGGCAGATCCTCACAGAGGATGCCGATCGAAGCAACATGATCGAATCGTTGTTCAAAGGCTTCATGATGACCAGGCCCCCAGGGAATGTTACCGGTCCCGAGTCCCTGCAATGCGGTGCCAACCGGTCCAGCACCTCTTGAAATCTGCATGTTGTAACCTCGTACAAAGCCGCGACTTAAATCAGTCTCGTAGAATTCCTTGCTGAGAATGCAACATCCCTGGGGGCCTTTGTGACTATCCAGTCTTTCATCGAACAGTCCCTGAACAAAACCAACGGGATGGAACATTAGGTTCTTGCCAACGAGACCACTACTGTTAGCGAGTCCGTCCGGAAATTGCTCCGAACGGGAGTTAAGAAGTATCCGGGGTGTCCCTACGCCATTACATGCCATAACAACCACTTCTGCTTTTTGATGCTGTTCATTGCCTTCGGGATCGTAGTAAATAACACCATTGGCCATCCCATTGTCGTCAACGGTAATCTCGCGAACGCGACAGCGAGTTCTCAGTTCGACGCCGGCTCTAATGGCTTCTGGCCAATAAGTAATATCAGTGCTGGATTTGGCCCCTTGTGAGCAGCCAGACATACAAGGTCCGAGATTCAGACATTTGTCCCGACCTTCATATGGCTGAGAGATAATCGCACTATCAGATGGCCACCAGTGCCAGCCCAATTTGTTGTAACCCTTCGCAACAGTCTCGCCAACCAGGCCAAGCGGGATATGCGGTAATGGTGGCTGCTTGGGAGGATAAGCCGGGTCACCGGAGAGACCTGACACGCCCATTTTCCTGTCATTCAACGCAAAGTAGGGCTCAAGCTGGTCGTAGTCGACGGGCCAGTCATCGGCAACGCCATCCAGGGACTTAACCTTGAAATCAGATGGATGAAGACGAGGGAAGTGGGCTGCATAAAGGATCGTACCTCCTCCTACGCCATTGAAATTAACGACGGTAATTGGCGAATTGTCATTGTTGATTGGATAGTCCGTATCATGTGCCCGGACATTGGGATCGATGTTGAAGTCCTTGAACTGCTGCACTTCCCAATCCTGTTTCGTACTTGGGAACTCAGCGGAATTGACCCAGTCACCTTGCTCCAGACAAAGAATACGCATACGTGTATCTGCAAGGCTCCAGGCAACTGCTGCACCCGAGGCACCAGCACCAATGATTAGTACATCGACAGGTTCATCTGACATCTTCATCTCGTAATATTGACGGTAAAATTAGAAGATACCACAAGTCATTGGCAAGGGAATTCTGTTTTGCTCTTTGTTCGCCACCATTTAAAGATTTGGCGTATATAGATCCACCAGGTTGGCTATAAACGTTGATCCAGATGATCTGTATATTCCTGGTTGCATTTGGCGGGACATTATTGCATTGTTTAATGTGTGCCATTAAATATAATCAATCGTCAGGCTAAATAGATCGGATCGTCCTTGGATTACCAGTTCTATCAGAGAAAGCTTCGGATATCAGTGCACATTTTATTTATGCTATTGCTGTGATTGACTGAAATAATAAGAAGGGTAGATATTAATGAAGAAGGTATTCATTGGTGTTTTCATCGTCACCGTTGTGGCTTTCCTGTTTTCCCGGTACTGGTACTTCTTGCCTGGATTGATTTCCAGCATTGTCTCTCCTGTAGGAGATAATCAAACGATAACCTGGCAACCTGGTCCAGATGATCCCGTTTCAGGAGGGAGGCCACCCAATATTGTATTAATCGTTGCGGATGATCTTGGCTTCAACGACATCACATTTTATGGTGGAGGTATTGCGGACAGCACTGTACCGACACCGAATATCGACTCCATCGCGGAACAGGGCATGCATTTTACAAACGGCTATGCCGGTAATGGTACCTGTGCGCCATCCCGTGCTGCGCTGCTCACAGGTCGATATCCATCACGAGTGGGTTTCGAGTTCACACCGGCGCCACCTGAATTTGCTCGTCTGACAGCTGGTGATGGCTTTATCGAAGAAAATGCCGAGAATTATCCACCAGCGGACCAGCTCGGACTGCCAGGTGATGAACTGACGTTGCCGGAAATGCTTAAGGAAAAAGGCTACCACTCAATAGCACTGGGCAAGTGGCATCTAGGAGTTAATAACGGGATGACCCCAACGGATCAGGGGTTTGATGAGTTCCTTGGGTTCCTGAATGGCGCCGGGCTATTTATGAGAGAAGATGATGACAATGTTGTTAATTCAAAACAGGATTTTGATCCCATAGACAAGTTCCTCTGGGCGAATCTGAAATATGCCGTTCGCTTCAACAAAGGTGAGCGCTTCGTTCCTGACTCTCATATGACAGACTACCTTAGCCGTGAGGCTGTAAAGGCCATCGAAGCCAATCGCAACCGTCCTTTCTTCATGTACCTGGCGTACAACGCACCACATACACCATTGCAGGCAGAAAAAGCCGATTATGACGCGCTGTCTCACATCAGCAATCACACCGAAAGAGTGTATGCGGCTATGTTGCGTGGTCTTGACCGCGGTATTGGACAAGTTCTCAACGCACTTGAGGAGAATGGTGTCTCGGAGAATACCCTCGTTATCTTTACCAGTGACAATGGTGGAGCGGGATATGTCGGCTTGCCGGATCTTAACAAACCCTATAGAGGCTGGAAAATAACGTTTTTTGAAGGTGGTATTCATGCGCCTTACTTCATTCGTTGGCCAGAGAAAGTCCCGGCAGGTAGCCGATATGATTCTGCGGTTGCCCATATCGATATTTTTTCAACCGCACTCGCTGCAGCTGGTGTTGAACCCCCAAAGGATAGGGAGATAGATGGAGAAGATATCCTTGCGTTTGCGCTACAGGATCCGCAACCTGTATTAAGTCGACCATTGTTTTGGCGCACCGGTGGTTATAAGGTTGTTCAAAAGGACGGATGGAAGCTTCAGTTGCAGGAACAGAACGGAAAGACGTGGCTCTACAATCTGAACGATGACCCAACTGAACAAAAAAACCTCAGCACGTCACAGCCTCAACAATTGGAAAAGTTTCGCCGCATACTCTATGACATGGACAGCCAGATGGTTGAACCATTATGGCCAACTCTGGTAGAGGTTCCCATCGCTGTTGATTTCACCGTCGACAAAACACCGGAGACGGGTTACGAAACGATTATCTGGGCAAACTAGCGCTTGATGGATATAGACGAGGTCCCAAACCACTGTCACTCATGCCGGTGCGCGCCTTAAAGAAATTGATCAAAGTCTCATTGTACGGCCGTGCTAGCATCTGGGCGTAAGAATGGGCATAAGAATAAGAAGAACAAGAATGAGTTCCAGCACCAAATATTTGTCGACGAGTCGTCTGCGCCGCACATTGCTGCTATGTCTGTTGTATTTCTGCCAGGGTTTACCGTGGGGATTTGCCACAGTCGCCTTATTAGCCATGTTGAGCCAGGCCGGTCATCCGAAGAGCGCCACTGCTGCCGTTGTGGCTTTTGCAATTTTACCCTGGACATTTAAATTCTTCTGGGCACCAATGATCGATTCCATCCGGATGCCATCGTTGGGCGTTCGCCGACCCTGGATCATTATTGCTCAAATATGTATGGCACTGACATTGCTTGGAGCGATAACATCCGGACGGTTGGAAAGCAGTCAAACGGTAAGCTACTTCGCCTGGGTTTTTTTTATTCACAATTGTTTCGCGTCATTACAGGATGTTGCTACCGATGCCCTGGCCATTGATCTGTTGGAAGATAACGAACGCGGTCGTCTCAATGGCATGATGTGGGGTTCCAAACTGTTTGGCATTGCTATCGGTGGTGCAGGAATGGCGACGGTGACTGATAGTCTGGGTATACAGACCGCCGTCATCATGCAGGTTGGCGTATTAGTGACTGTGTTGTTGCTGGTGATCAAGTGGCGGGAAAGAGAGGGTGAACGACTGCTACCCTGGACGCCAGGCAGTTCTCAAAGTGATATTAATAAAACAACGACTGGCTTCATTGTCACCGCAAGGGAATTACTACGTGCACTGTCCACCAGAACTACCGCACTGTTGGTTTTGGTCGCACTGAGCATTCCGATCTGCGAAGGTCTTTATGATCCGGTGACGACGGAATTCTTCGTACAGCATCTTGGCTGGACTGCCACGCAGTATGCACAAACCCAGGGCACAATTGGTGTTACTGCTGAAGTTACGGGCGCGCTCTTAGGTGGTTTCCTCTGTGACCGGTTTGGTCAAAGGCGAGTTGCCGTGACGGGGATACTGTTGTTTATGTCCACATTGCTGGTGTTTTCCTGGACTTCGAGCGCATGGGATCAACCCTGGTACCCCCACGTGATGCTGATTCCATTATTTCGTGGCTTCTTCGCGATGACAACTGTCAGCATGTTCGCACTGTACATGAAAGTTTCGTGGACAACTGCTGCGGCTTCACAGTTCACCCTGTACATGGCAATGAACAACCTTGGCTACTTTTTGGGTGCCACCCTTGTCACCTCATTAGAAGGAGCCAGTTTTCCCTCATCACTCGCGGATTACTATTTTCTCGGGGGACTCCTCCCTATCATATCGTTGGTATTACTCTTCACGTTCTCGCCTGAATCCAAACAACCTGAACTCCAGGTAAGACCTGCCTGATGACTACACTTGCTTAAAACCACCATGGCGACCGGTTGCTTCTGCAAAACGGCTGGCACCGGTGTTGGCTTCAGTTCGTTTGGCGTCTTCTGCCAGTTCTTTTTCCCGGGAAATGGCTGCATAAAGATCGAGCCCTGATCTTGCTGCTGGCGTAATCTTTCATCTGACATATCCCACAAAAGCTGAAGTTCGAATCCAATCGTAGAGGAACTCAACTTCGAAGAGAAGAATCTTCAGGCACTGAATATCAGGATTCAGCACATCGGCTTCGACCGATAGAGACGTACAGCGAGGTGATTTGACCTGAGTTACTCTGCTGAAATACCCAACAGAAGAATACCTGGATCCAGGGTGACCCTATCCTCTGCTGTTGATTGTCAGTCAAGGCAATTGCTAATTCTCTATCAGTTTGTTATTGGACATTGGTACGTCGAACGGATAGAGCAGATGAAGAAGCATGAACTTAATCACGGATTTAATTGGCAGGATCGAAATGGGCCATTCCGGCTGATTAACGAAGAACAAGCACAGCAATACAATCGTGACGGGTTTGTGGTCTTTGAAGGCGTCTTTGACGATAACACCATTGATACGCTGGTGGCGGAGCTGGATCCGATCGAAGAAGTCGCAACAGAATATCTTCGCCGGCAGGAAGACAATGTCTCGATCTCGCGAGCTGACGAGATTATATTCGCAGCTCATCTGGTGACTCGCAGCGAGAAGGTCAGAGCGTTCACTCATTCACGGTTTTTCCTCGATCTGACCTATGATTTGCTGGGTTCTGATGTCAGGCTCTACTGGGATCAGCTGGTATACAAAAAGCCTGGTAATCCTGAGAATTTTCCCTGGCATCAGGATAACGGTTACACCTTTATAGAACCGCAGCAGTATCTCACCTGCTGGGTTGCACTCTGCGATGCGAATGAAGAAAACGGTTGTCCCTGGGTAGTGCCGGGCGCACATCGAGTGGGCACCTATGAGCATCAATGGACGAAGCTCGGTTTTGATTGCATGCCTGGGGAACAGGAGCAGCGAATGTCGGCACCGGTTCGCAAAGGTGGAGTCGTCGTTTTCTCTTCGCTGACACCGCATATGACGGGACCGAATCTGACAGACCAGATCCGAAAATCCTATATTGTGCAGTTCGCGCCAGATGGTGCGAGTACCGTTACAATCAAGGGTAGTGAGAGAATTGTAGTACCCTGTACTGCGCCGGAGCGCCAATATTCTATCCTGGTTGATGGGAAAGCGGCCGATACATAAGTGTGGTATTTAAACAGTGTGGTACTTACCAGATTCCACAGGAAGTCAAAAAAGTGTGATATCTCACTCAGAATCTGTCTTTGCAGGAATTCAGTGGCGACATCACAACCAGCTCCCAGAGAGATTGGTATGCTTCCCCTGCTCAAATTTATCACTCCTCAGCATTCACACAGTATTTGCATTAACCATTTGAATTAGGTCGCAACGCTCCAAGTCAGTATTGCCCGGCGTGATGAAACGTGTTTTATTTATTCACCACGTTTACACCAGATCTGGAGGCCGGATTTACCGGGAGATGATGGACCTTTCTTTTACCGACGAACAACTTGCAGTTCGTGATGCTATCGGCAAACTTTGCGAAAAATATGACGATGCCTACTGGCTTGACAGGGACACTGATGGTGTTTTCCCGGAGGACTTTGTCAAGGATCTAGCCGATGGTGGCTGGCTGGGTATCGCCATGCCCCAGGAATATGGGGGGGCTGGTCTGGGTGTGGTCGAAGCATCTCTGATGATGCAAGCCATTGCTGAATCCGGTGCGGGATTCTCCGGCTGTTCGGCTATTCATATCAATATATTTGGCCCGAATCCTATTGTTGTGCACGGCACGGATGAGCAGAAGAACCGTTTGTTACCTCCTCTGATTGCAGGCGCTGATCGTACCTGCTTTGGCGTAACAGAACCCAATGCTGGTCTCGACACCACACGAATTGAGACCAAGGCAGTGTGGGATGGCGAGAAATATATTGTTAACGGGCGCAAGATGTGGACCTCTACTGCGCAAACCGCCAACAAAATCCTGTTGCTGGCTCGAACCGCTGCGCGTGAAGATGGTGCCAAGACGACCGACGGCATTACTATGTTCTACACCGATTTCGATCGGGATTATTGTGAAGCACAGGTGATCGAGAAGATGGGTCGCAAAGCTGTGGACTCCAATGCCACGTTTTATGACAATCTGCCGGTGCCAGAATCTGACCGAATTGGTGAAGAAGGCAAAGGCTTTTATTACCTGTTAGACGGCATCAACCCGGAGCGTATTCTTATTGCCGCTGAAGCTGTCGGGCTGGGCCGGGTTGCCTTGCAAAAAGCAGTGAATTACGCGAATGAGCGGATCGTATTCGATCGTCCCATTGGTAAGAATCAGGCGATTCAGCATCCTCTGGCAGCAGCCTGGGCTCATCTGGAAGCTGCCGATGCGCTTGTCTGGAAAGCAGCAGTACTTTATGACACCGGCAAGCCCTGTGGCGCCGAAGCAAATGCCGCAAAATATCTGGCGGCAGAGGCTTGTTATAAGGCCTGTGAAACCGCTGTACTCACTCATGGCGGGATGGGCTATGCCAAGGAATTTCATGTGGAGCGCTACCTGCGGGAAGCTTTCGTTGCCCGGATCGCTCCTGTCAGCCGTGAGATGATCCTGAATTTCATTGGTCAGCACGTGCTGGGGATGCCACGGTCTTACTAGTCCGGATAGTTGATCAGGCACAGTCTGTCATATCCCAAACTTGTCAGAACTTCAGTAATCTATTGAATTTCTTACATCGAACACTGACGTAGCGATGCATTGGTGAATTATCCAGGCTAGATTACTGAGTGACGCTTCTGGATGTTGGCTGGATCCTGGTGACCTTAATCCCCGAGCGATCCATCATCTCAGGAATCCTCGGGGCAATCTCATTCTTCCAGGCATCGCTCTGGTAGACAGCCTGGTAAAGCACTTCGCATTCTTCATCGCTTTCAAATCGACGTGTCCAGAAATAAGCTGTGTCATCAGCCTCGTCGCGAAAGCTTCCGTTAATGACCATGCCTCTGGCCACCTGAAAAGGGATGATGACCTCTTCCATGAAGCTTACCCATTCATCCATCTTTCCTGGAAGGATCTTGTACTGTCTTAGTTCGTAAAATGCCATGTCGTTCCTTGTTGCTTGAGAAGATAAGCCACATGGTATCAAGATTGATTGATAGGTGTGGTCGTTCAGTCGAGATGAACCGCCATCCTAGTAGTAGGAAACCACCTCGAACTCAATACCGACATGATTAAAACCACCTTTATAGGAACCTGTTGATCCGTCTCCATCTGGCTGACCATCGTGAGTGTATACAGCAACATATTCATCCCCAGAGCTCACACGAACAGTTTGGCCACCCGGCTTGCCACTGCCGCTCCAGTGAATTTGCCAGTCGAATAGATCGCACAATATATTCGCTGTTCGCGTGGGATTGGTTACCGCAATGTTTACATGCTCAAGTTTACTCATTGTTTTACCCCACAGTATTGACAGGCGTAACCTAATACCTCAGCCTAACTTTAGGGCAAGCTCTTTTTTTTCTGAGGTCAGGAAATTGCGAGGAGATGCAATATTATCGATAGGAAAAATAGCAGAACACACTGGTTTCTCGATTTCGGCAATCCGTTTCTATGAATCGGCGGGTCTCGTTAAACCCACCAGGCATGTTCTATATGATTCACTTATCTATCGTGTACGGGATGATGATGGTGATTTATCTACATTTGGTGTTATCCAGATTTCAATCTCACCCTGAGAACCGGCAACCTTTCTGCTTGTCATCCAAGGAATCTCATGACCCCCGATGAATTTCGTCAGGCTGGACACGAACTGATTGACTGGATCGCCGATTACCGCGCTGATCTGGAACAGCGCCCGGTTCGGGCCTCAGTTAAACCTGGTGACGTACGCAGTCAGTTTTCGCGCACGCCGCCAGAGTCTCCCCGAAATCCAGAAGATTTGCTGCGTGAGCTGGAACAAATAATCGTACCTGGAATTACTCAGGTTCAACATCCAATGCATTACGGCTGGTTCCCTTCAAATGCGTCACTAGCTTCTACCCTTGGTGATATAGCAAGCTCCGGTCTCGGTACACTCGGGATTTCGTGGGAAAGCTGCCCGGCCCTGACCGAGGTCGAGGAGGTGGTCTGTGACTGGATGCGCCAGCTGATGGGCCTTTCTGGGCAGTGGGAAGGGTGTATCCAGGATACCGCTTCGACAGCATGCCTGACTGCGTTATTGATCGCCCGAGAGCGTACCAGCGATTATTCGGAAAGTCGTGGAGGACTGCAGGCTGAGGACAGACCTCTGCTTGTCTACACCACTGAAGAAGCGCACTCGTCGGTAGTCAAGGCTGCGCTGCTGGCTGGTTTCGGCCGCGATAATCTTCGCCTGGTTTCAATGGATCCGGGCACACGGGCCATGTCGGTGAGAGCGCTAGCCGACCAAATTGAGTCTGATTTAGCTGACAGTGCCGTGCCCTGCGCAGTTGTCGCCTCGATTGGTTCAACCGGTGTCACCGCCTTCGATCCACTGGCAGAGATTGCCAGGATCACAGCTGCTCATGCGATCTGGTTACACGTTGATGCGGCGATGGCCGGGAGTGCAATGTTATTACCAGAATACCGACATCTGTGGGAGGGAGTCGAAGTGGCTGATTCTATCGCATGGAATCCACATAAGTGGATGGGCACAATACTCGATTGCTCTCTTTTTTACGTGCGCGATGTGCAGCATCTTGTACGAGTGATGTCGACCAACCCGAGCTACTTGCGCTCCTCTGTCGATAGTGAAGTCAAACAATACCGCGACTGGGGTATACCACTGGGGCGCCGATTCCGAGCACTGAAATTATGGTATCACCTGAGTATAGATGGCATCGAATCGATCAGGGATCGTTTGCGTCGCGACCTCGACAACGCGCAGTGGTTTGCATCTCAGGTCAGTCAAAGTGAACACTGGCGCGTACTGGTGCCGGTCCAGCTGCAAACCGTCTGCATACGTCACGAACCGCCAGGGCTAACAGCAGAGGCACTCGATCATCATACGCTCGCCTGGGTGAATACGATCAACCAGTCGGGTGATGCGTTCATGAGTCCCTCGCAACTTGACGGTTACTGGATGGTGCGCGTCTCAATCGGCGTCGAGGCGACCACGCGAAATCATGTTGAGAATCTCTGGAAATTGATTCAACGTAACGCCAGCGACCAGTTGATACTGGCAGAGAGAAACTAGGGTCAGAGTAGATTGGCACTTACTTAGGGAACGAGTAAGCGAAGAGAGAAACCTGGGATCGCCATATATTACAACGCAGAAACGGATGGATGTTTTGCTCATAGAGCAGGGTAATATCCGAAGAAATCATTTTGTGGTCATACCATTTGTTAGCGAGTTGTAACATTTACTACCTGACTTGTTAATCATCCTTCTTACGTAACTGGGCAAGGAGCCAGTGAAGCGTTAGCACCTGTTCTTGTGAGGGTGTGTGAAGTGATGGTGTTGCCTCAGTGGTGTTGTATCCATTGTGCTGGCAGTCTCTTGCGGTCAAGTAGTGGGTTGCTTCTAATGAGCAAGAATGAGATCGTTTGTAAACGTTTAAAAACACCTTAGACAGGAAAGAAGGTGGTAAGACTTTTTGTAGGTAGCGTCATCACTACCTACTGAATCAGGAGAGGCAAAAACGAATGGGTGCAAGAATTTTGAAAGTTAGCGTATCAGTTTTGGTGCTGGCTGTATTGATCTTCGTAGTAGTCACACCGGTTGGACCGGTACCTGGATTTCTGTTAGGTGGTACTGAAACGGAAGTGCCGGCTGCCTGGGGCGATACGCGGTCAATAGATGAAATCAGATTTGAAGTTAGTTCTGGCCTGTTACCACGGGTCGTGATCATCTGGGTTGTGCAGTTTGAAGGTGACCTCTACGTTGTTGGAGATGGCAAAAGCGGTTGGGTTGGGATGTTGGATCAAGGTGGTTCCGTACGAATGAGGATAGGTGACAAGACTTATTCGCTGAATGCTCAGAGGGTGAAAAACAACCTGGTCCCGATTCTGGAGGCCTATCAAGGAAAGTATCGAGCAGATTATCCGGAAATCGTGAATAGCTTTCCTCAGGCCATGGAATCAGTGAAATCTGCAGGCGTATTCCGCTTGAGTACGAAGTCGGAGAAATTGGGTCAGTCTGACCCCAGCGATGCCCGATGAAACTTTACTCACTAGAATCCTATGATGATGATTTTACGTTAAAGGTGAGCCCCGGGTCTGCTTTCTGGTTGGCCTTTCTCTGCCGGGCTCTGGTGATAATGCCATTTGACCTGTATTTTAAAAAAAAGTCGTTTGATTTCATGGGGATTTTTTACGCAACCAATGTCCATTTGAGTGTGGCAGTTATTTCGGCACTACCAACTTTGGCGGTACTTGTTGCCTGGATCCGCCGTCATTCGTCAGCTGGAAGCGTTCCGCGGTTCATCTGGGCCAATGGAAAATCACTGCTAATTGTCTCTGCAATCTTAAATCTGCTTGGAATACTCTGGTCAGTAACGAGTCGTGAATCAATCTCAAATCTTGATCTTACACAGATAGTTCTTTCGTTCTCTTGTCTCTTCTATGTTTTGAGATCTCAAAGACTAAGGGATACATTTTTAAGCTTCCCAGCATTGTCAGAGTATGGTGGGAAGCAACGTTGAAACCACAGCCGTACTGCCAGTTACTTCAATCCTGACAATAGAACCCCACCTGCTGACTGGTGAGTTGCCGTTGAAGAATTGCAGCATATCCCGCAAGGCCATCCTTGTGTCAGGCCCACGGAACTGACCTTGAATAACCAGGGAGAAACGAGATGTTCCAACCTGAGCAGACCGCTGGTGATACTGCGTAGTTGGTAAAAGATCGTTTCGGCTTGTTCATTCACCGGGGACTTTATGCTCTCGGGACGAGACATAAGTGGCTTAAGTACATTGAGAAGATTCCGGACGAGCTGTATGACCAGCGCTATTTCGACTACTTCGATCCAGATCTATATGATCCCAATGCCTGGGCTGACGCGAGGATGTCGCTTCCTTAAATGGGATCAAACAGCGGTAGAATCCTGGCTGGATTGTGGATTAGCATTCGGTCAACTTCTTCGTCACTAAGTCCTTTTCGCTGCATCATTGGCACGACGTTTTCAAGAATGTGGGCGTACCCATGTCCCCCATAGGTTGTGGTATTGGTTTTTTGGCAGATATCCTGCGAGAGCAGAATTTTCTCTCCAAATCCTTTGGATATGAGCCTTATTATATCGTTTATACGAGTTGCATCATTGGGCATATCGATCGGGCCGTGAGCATAGTAGGAGGACTCCTGACCAAAGAGATCAAACTCAAGGTAGCAACCGGTTTCTGCAAGTTCAGTAAAGTCATCTTCCTCAAAGATAGTGCGATCGAGATGCCCCATGATCACTCTTTCCGGATCTGCACCCGCCGTGATCAGATGTTTCAGGGCAGTGAGGGGTGCTTCTGCGCTGCGCCCCGGATGAATAGAGATGGCAGCACCGCTTTGTTGCTGGGCGAGGGCTGCAGCAATGAGAGACTTTGCCTCGTTTTTAGTAATGGGAAATTCGGTTCCTATCTCGCCGATGATGCCCGACTGAATAGCCGTACCATCCGCGCCCTGGAGAATATCGCTCACCATCTCACTGGCAAGATCTTCGCTCGATCGCTTGTCAATATCCGGAGGGTGCATGGAGCCAACATAGGTGCCGCACCCCATCACAACGTGTAGACCCGTTGCCAGGCTGATTCTCTTCAGTGCTTCCGGATCTCGCGTCAGGTCCGGATTTGTCACATCGACGATTGTTCCACCGCCTGCCGTTTTGAAAAGTTCTGCTTCCTCAATCGCTACATTTTCTTCATCGAGGGAATACTCATCGGGGTGTCTGCCATAGTAAGAAATCCAGTAACGATTCTTCAGGTTAATTGCTTCGGCCGATCTGGCATCGTCAAATGTTGTTGTGTCGATAGATCCGGCTTCTATTTGCCATCTGGCAAACCCAATGAGGAGATGCTCGTGCATCATGGTGCGACCAAGATCTGATGGATCAATATCTCCTAAGACTGTTCTTACTTTGCCCGAAGACATGGCTTCTCCATATCATTCATATAAGAGCCTGACGAGAGAGATTCATATTGCAGAAATGCTATCTTGCCTTTAAGAACAATCACAGACTTCATCGACTATCCGCAAGCGATTCCTGCTCAAGTATGCGTGCACCTCGCAGGATGTTCCCCATCGCATAATTACCTTCGTGGCAAGCGTATTCAAATAACCTGTCGTTGCTCTGGGGCCAGGTGAATTCGCCACTGTAGGGGGCGGTGTAGTCAGGATCGTTAACGGTGAACTGGTATAGCAGTGAATCGGTCCCAGTGCGGGTGAACTGCTCGACCACGTGAAGACCCTCACGGATTACACCGGGCTTCTCAAGAAAGTTCGTCGTATCGACAACTAATGTATCACCTTCCCACCAGCCAATCGAATCACCACCAAAGGATCTGATCTCAGAAGGCAGATGGTCAGCGTTGAGTCGAATCACCCTTGTCCAGTGCATCCATTCGACCAGTATGACCACATGATTTTCTGTCTGAATGATCGTCTTCAAATTGTTATAGAGCACTGAGCGCATGGGCACAGTCGCAACACCAACGTATAGGCAGCGCTCCAGCAACGAAAGACTTTCGGGGCCATCGTAGGGATCATCGCCAGTCGCAAGCCACCAGGCGTCACCGGTATTCTTGTATATATAAGGATGTAGTGTTGCCCGGCGTGCTTCACCTGCCTCCGAAATCGGAGGAAAGCGACCGTTGGGCGGATCGGTGATGATTGATGTGCGAAACTTGCCATCAACGGCGTAGGTTTTTGTACCCGGGTCAATCCAGAAGGCGTTGTATCCACCGACGGCCCCAGCAGCGCCACCTGAACCGTCACCGCCTTTTGGTGGTGCGCTGCGGTTTGGATCGCTGTTCTGGGATGCAAGAGTTGTGAATGTAGCTACACGTTGCTCAATTTCTTTTGCCTCGTCCTGGCTCATAAACAACGCTTCGCCGTATTTTGGATCACGCTCGAAAGGCGTTAGGTTCGCGATGTTGTAGTTCCCAGATAGATCAGGTTTGCCATTGAGGGTTCTCGGAATCTCCCCGGCGGTTGATACTGCAAAAGAGAACAGAATAACAGGTAGCAGAACGAGGTTGGTTAACAACTTGATCAGCATGGTGCTTCCCCTTGTGCTGGATTTTCATCTGATCTTACACCCCTATGAATCATTGGCTCAATACTTCGATTAGATGCTGGCTTCTTTCATCAGTTTTAAAGGTCGAGCTGGAAGTCATGTCGGCAAACATACCGGATGGTCCAGATTCGTGCTTCCGGGAATGGGGTAGGTCAGATTACGCTATTCATCGCGACGCACCCAGCGACTGGTCTTTGCGAAATCTTCAATCGGTTCAGCACCTGTCTTCCAGCCACCAAAACCCTTGGCCAGGGATCGGAACGTCATAAGAGCACTCAGGTAAGTGCATTCTACTCTGATCCAATCACCTCCTGCTCTTCTCGGCTGTCGATTGTTTTAGCAATCCCAGCCCCAGTGCCGCCATGGCGATGGAAACAACCGGGTTAAGGTAGTTCAGAAAAGCATAGGGCAGGTAATCAAGAACCGGGACGCCGAGGGTTGCCGTGTAAAATGCTCCCGCCGTCGTCCAGGGAATGAGTCCCGTGGTCAGCGTGGCGCCTTCTTCAACGGATCTCGACAACATACTTCTCTGGAGTCCCAAAGCATCAAAATTCTTACCGAATAGCTGGCAGTTCAAAATAATGCTGATGTAGGACTCACCCATCGCAAGATTCCCGGCAAATCCCGATGCAATTGTAAGTGCCACAAGGGAAGCCGTTCTCCTTACTCGATTGATACCCCAGGCAAGAAGTACTTCCAGAAAGCCGCCCTTGAATAGAATCCCTCCCATGGCGAGTGCCATGATCGACAGCAACAAGGTCCAGCTCATACTGCTGATTCCACCACGACCTAAGAGGGTGTCAATGCTCTCAATGCCAGTCGTTCCCTTGGAGTTACTCCAGAGTGCATTTGCAATCGAAACGATATCGGTATCTTGAAACAGAACTGCCACCATACATGCGGCAAGGATACTAAGACTCATACTCACCTGTGGTGAAAACCTCTTCATGCTGAGCACAACCATTACCAGTAGTGGAATGAGCGTGATAATCGGATTCAACAGGTAGGCATCTCTAATGGCCACTCTAATATCGTTGATTTCCTGCTCTGGTAGGCTGCTATCTGAAAGCTGGCTTCCCAGATAGATCATTATCACCAGAACGATAATGAGTGTTGGTGCAGTGGTGTACAGCATCGATCGAATGTGAGCATACAGATCGGTTTCGGCACTCATCGCAGCAAGATTAGTCGTGTCTGAAATCGGTGAAAGCTTGTCGCCGAAGGTGGCGCCCGATATCACCATGCCGGCCACAATTGGCAGTGGCACGTTCAGCCCGGCGCCGACCCCCATAAAAACGACGCCTAATGTCCCAACGGTCCCCCAAGATGTTCCTGTGACAACCGACATCAGACAACATAACAGCAACCCGGTGAATAGAAATGTCGAAGGTTCCAGTAATGCAAGACCGTAATATATTAGCGTCGTTATCGTACCGCTTTGCATGAAGCTCGCGATCACCATGCCAATGAGGATAAATATGTATATTGCGGGTAGCGCCCGTGTAATCGCATCACTCATCATTGATTGAATTTCAAGGTAGGCATACCCCAAAAAACTGGCGTTGAATACAGCCCAGCAAAGACAGAGAAACAAAATGCTGTGGAGACTGATGTTATAAACAAATAGTCCAACCGAAATCATCAAGACGATGACAGAGAAACAGATCAGTGCGTGTAGAAAGGTAGGTTTTCCGGTCATATTATCGGCTCGATATTTCAGGCCGATATTGTATTCATATTGACATGCAAAAGCCCATTTCATCCGCTGCGCAGCAGACCTGTAAACGCGACTGCCAATACAGACTCAAGCTTTTCATCCTCAAAATCGTCAGGTAAATGAGAGAAGTGTGAAAGCAGGATCAGCCTCTAATGGCACTGACTTAAGTGCTCTTAGATCATTTCGATCCCAGGTTTCTCTTTTCGCTTACTCGTTCCGCACGTCTCTGTGCTCCATTCGTTCAGACAGCTTTGCGGCTCCGGTTCCTGCCTTTGCGCGCTGTAGAACTATGTGAAAAGAGAACGCGAAAAGAGAAGACGTTCGCGAGCTTGTCAAGCATAGGACTGTCAGCAGCAAGTCGTTCCTTAAGTAAGTGCCATTCAGATCATATTCGGTAATGGGGCGCAAATTGTTGATGCGACTTTAGTTTGCCTTCATTACATCCAACCTGGGAAACCATAACAGAACGCAGATGTTGAACGATACAATCGCACTGTTCGTCATGAATGGTTGGATCAACATCAATTCAAGTCGATAGAGTATGCGAGAGAAACGGCAACAGCGTGGCTATGGCGTTACAACAATGAGCGACCTAACATGGCTATCGGAGGAATTACCTCAAGACAAAAACTGAAACAGGCAGCATAAGAATGACTACTTCTGAGAACCATTATTAATCGGGGGATTACCGAAGACCTTGAAGTCATCATTCTCATGTCAGTCATACAGGTATTGTGCTTGCCGGACGCTGCGATTCGAGGCGGTGCCAGAATTACTCTGGCACTTTGCTCTGACCCCAACTGTTGCTGGCTATTGTTTGACGACTTCTCTTTCGTGCTCGACCTGATGCTGAGAGATTTCGATGATTGCGCCGTCAGGTCCGCCTGTGCGGAAGTAAGCCCAGCTTCCCGGACTCTTGAGAATAAGCTCTGCACCTTTCTCCTGGTACTCGGCGATTGTCTCATCCACGTTGTCCACTTCAAACGCAATGTGATGCAAGCCGGGGCCAACGTCATCAAGGAACTTTGACTGCACAATACGACCCTGACCTGGTTCGATGAGCTCGATGACTACATCTCCGATTTTGGCCCAATACTCTTTGCCGGTCCAGGGTCGACCTTTGCGATCCTCTCCTTTCATTTCAAGGCAGGTCCATGGGGCGATGCCCATTACTGATGACCATGATTCCATCACCTCTTCAGCGTTGTTTACAGCCAAGCTGATGTGGTGGACACGCTTAATTTTTGTTTCTGTCATTGGATTGATCTCCCTGTATGAAGAACAGTTAAGAATACAGTAAGCAGATTAACGTGGACACCCGATTTTGGGCACCCTTGGCAGTGTGTGTTAACTTCTTGTTATTCTAAGTGTTGGATGTGAGGTTTCGGATTAAACACTGAGCGTCTGCTATTAGATATATCACTCTCAGATGAAGTATCGGCGTGATGTTATCTGGTTCTTGTCAATGGATAAGAAAAGATTTGTAAGGTTATGTTCTCGCTCCCTGGTACTGATAATCGCAGTAGATCCTGCCCGGGAAGCCTCTGGCTTCGATCGAGTCAAAGCTCAGATTTTGAGTCAGAGCGCAATCAATCGACAACTGGACGACTATCAATTTCATAATATCGAAGGAGGGATCGTTAATCTTTCAGACTACTGGGGGAACCTCTCATCGTTAGTTTGATTTATACAAGTTCTCAGTGCATCTGCCCGACTACAACAAAGCATCTGGCCGGTGTCGTTTTGAAAGCAAGAGACGCAATGGGGCGGATAGTTTTGATGTCGTTACCCTGGGTTTTGATACAGTACATGACATACCTGCCATGATGAGACACTTTCGAGATACACAGTAGGTGAATGATGATAACTGGTAATTTCTCAGTGGCGACGCGGCAACCATTGAGTGTATATCGGAGCAACTTGGGTTTTTGTATGAACCATCACCCAAGGGATTCGAACATCTGATTCAGGCAAGTGTGGTTGATCCTGAGGGCAAAGTTATCCAACAAGTCTATGGTATGGATTTTGATACGCCACTGCTGGTTGAACCACTAAAGAGGTTAGTGTTCAGTGTTGATGAAGATTCAGATATTTTGACAACCATATCAAACAAGGCTCGATACTATGGTCCTGTGTACGAGCAATCCAGCGACACATACCGCTTCAAATCCTCCATATTTGTCAAATTTCTTGTCGATGGCGTGGTAATGTTATTTTTCGGGGTTCAGTTGGTTAAAGAATGGCGAAAAGCATTTCGTAGCGAATGAGACATAAAGTGATCGCTAGTACACCATCGTTTCAGTTCAACGGTTCGAACGAGGACATCAGAGACGTGTAAAAGGAGTGGATATGAATTCAGAACAACAGAAGCGAGCTAAAAACTGCATATTGGGCGCATTCGTTGCTGACGCTGCGACCATGGGATTCCATTGGATGTACAGTCAGCGTCGAATCAGCGAACTTGCGCCTGATCAACCGGAGTTTAGGCAACCTGATGAAGAGGATTACGATGGGAATGTTGGCTACTTTGCGCATGGAAAGAAACGCGCCGGTGAACTTTCTCAGTATGGTGAACAGATGCAGGTGATGCTGACGTCCCTGGCGGAGAATGACGGGCACTACAATAAGCAACATTATCAGGAGCAGTTTCGTCTGCACTTCGGATATGGTGGAGACTTCCGCGGCTACATTGACCGACCCACACGGCAGACACTGGATCGCATCTATCGTGATGAAAGTGATGCCCTGGACGCAGTCAATTTAATCCCGTTCTCTGGTGATGCAGCGATACAACAGGGCATGTTGACGAAAGTTCTTGCAGCCGCAAAGCGCTTCAGTGGCGAGCGGCTTCGAGACCAGATAGAAGTTTATGCAAGTGCGACAGCTGTGCCGGAACAATCGCTTGAGTACGGCCTTGCACTGGCTGATGCTCTGGTGGGTTCCGAAGAATTTCCTGGGGCAATCGACGAGCAACTCCCTGCAATCAGTAAACTCCCACCCTTGATTGCCTGTCATGTGGACGATCCACATCTTGAGGTGCTTTGTTCCTCAGCAGTAAGAGTGACAAATAACGCACCCAGGGCGGTTGACTTTGGTATGGTCAGTGCGCAGCTTCTCAAAGCCGCCATTCAAGGTGAACCAATGTCGTCAGCGATCGCCAAGGGCGTGGCAGCTGGAACAACCGAAACACAGCAGCTATTGAATCGAGCACTTTCGATGGACGTTCCTGTTCGAGAGGTAACCAGAGAATTTGGATTACATTGTGATCTCGGGAGTGGCACGGCGAGTTTGTTAGCAAATTTAAAGACTGCATCCAGCTTCGTTGATGCAATTCGACAGAATCTGTATGCGGGGGGTGATAACTGCGGACGTGCAATAGTCCTGGGTGCTGTCTGTGGTGCTCATTTTGACGCTGGTTCTGACGGCATCCCGGAGGCTTGGGTTTCTAACCTGGCTGATGGTAATCAGATTCAATCTGATATTGATCGACTGTTTGTCAATTGATGATTCTTCAAACAGGGCCAGTCAATTGGGATAAGCGAGAAGAGAAACCTGGGATCGGAACGACGTATGAGCACTTAAGTAAGTGCCATTCTACTCTGATCCCACCAGCTGAGGGCTTGAATAGACGGCCTGCTGCAGGCAATCTCGGTCTTACAAGAATATAAAACACCAGATATTCCAAGATATCTACAAAACGATTTGTAAAAGGTTGCATATGACCCAGATTCTGTCACGAACTACTATTTACGCCCATGGGACCATGGGGCTTCCACTTGCCGTAATTGGTTACCCCCTTGCCATCTGGATTCCGGCGCACTACTCCGGTGGACTTGGTATCAGTCTGGCTGCAGTTGGTACCATCTTAATGCTCGCTCGCCTCACTGACGTGATTTCAGATCCCATTATCGGCGAAATCTCGGACCGCTGGCGCACGCCATTTGGGCGCCGCAAGCCATGGTTGTTCATTGGTGTGCCCGTCATGATGATCGGTGTGTACAATCTGTTTATCCCAGATGAAGGGGTTGGTCTGGTTTACTTCCTGATCTGGCTGGCGATCTTTTTTCTTGGCAGTACCATGATTGCATTACCTCACCGCGCCTGGGGTGCAGAACTCTCGCCAGAATACCACCAGCGAAGTCGTGTGACTGCTGCTCGAGAAATCTACGTTCTGGTAGGTTTGATGGTCGCGGCGGCAGTACCGATGATTATTGAAATTCAGGCTGATGGTGGCTCTGGTGTCGGTGAGGTATTCAGTACGCTCTGGCGTGATGCCATTGGTGCTTTCACAGGCAATTTTGCGGATAAGAAGATAGTCGATCGGGCCACCCTGACAGGGCCGGTACTGCAGGGATTAGCCTGGACTGTCATTATCGTACTGCCCATTTGTGCAAGCATCGTTCTTACAATGGTGAAAGAACCTGCAGCGGTCGCCACCGAGAAACGGCCAACTTTCGTGGAAGGGCTCAAGCTTGTAGCTAAGAACGGCCCGATGGTTCGAGTGCTTATCATTGCTGTACTGGTATATTTCGGTGAGTCTTTTCGTAATGCCGTATCATTGTTCTTTATTCGTGACATTGTGGGTGTCCCAACAATTGGAGCAGCCTACTTTATTTACTTCATCGCGGGTCTTGGCGCGATTCCATTCTGGTTGTGGTTAGGCAGGAGAATCGGTAAACACCGTGCGTTCATGATGACACTGATTACCGTTGCCTGCGTCAGTGCTGCAAATCTGCTGCTTGACTATGGTGACTATCTGGCGTTCTTTCTGCTGTTCACTGTCAAGGGTTTTTGTTTTGGTGGCTTGCAATTCCTGCCCGTCGCCATGCTTGCCGATGTAGTGGATGTTGATAGTGCCCGCTCCGGTGGTCAGCGTGCCGGTACCTATTTTGCCTTTATGGGTTTCAGTGAAAAGATCGCTATTGCATTCGGGACTGGCGCATCACTCAATATAGTGGGCTTACTCGGGTTTGATCCTCAGGGAGGTATCGCTGCCAGCACTGAAATTGGCGTTCTATCGTTGCGCATGGTGTATTGTCTCGGTCCTGTCGTATTCTACGGAATGGCGTTGAGACTTATCTGGAACTATCCGCTTACACCGGCACGTCACGCACGCCTGCGTGAACGACTCGAGCGCCGCAACGCGAGATTAGCAGAGAGCACAAAAAATACTCTCTAGAAAATAGTTCAGGACACTCAAGATTTGCTCAGTATCTGAATGGATGCCTTCGTTGAGCGTGAAATGATCTAATTAGCGAAAAGAGAAACCTGGGATCGGAACGTCGTAAGAGTGCCTCGTAAGAGCGCTTAAGTAAATGTCATTCAATCCTGACCCCATTTATCCCTTGGAGGGCAGATAAGAGAGAGTCATGATGAGCGAAACAATGAAAATTGATGTGTTCTGGTCGTTTAGGAGTCCCTGGTCCTACCTTGCCACGAAACGGTTGAGGGGCTGGCAGGAGGACTACCGGTTGGATGTTAACTTTCGCCCGGTTTATCCCATCGCGATTCGTACACCGGAGTTCTTTGATAATGTGCATCCGCAGTGGTTCCCCTATTTTATGACTGATGTATTTCGGGTCGCAAAGTTCCTTGATCTACCGTTTACCTGGCCGAATCCAGACCCTGTCGTCCAACTGATTGATGAAAACGGTTTACGACGTACCAGTGAGGAACAACCCTATATCTATAGACTGACGCGGCTTGGCGTGCTGGCCGCTGAACTGGACCGGGGGATTGAATTTGCTGATGAGGTTTCCAGTTTGATCTGGGGTGGTACCGGTGATTGGCATGAGGCTGATCACATGGCGATAGCTACCGAAAAAGCAAAACTTAACCTTGCTGAAATGGATAAACAAATCAGCGCAGAGGCTGGCCGTCTGGATGCGAAAATAGAACATAATGAAGCAGATCACGTAAAGGCAGGCCACTGGGGCGTACCGACCTGTGCGTACAAAGGTGAACCGTTTTTTGGTCAGGACCGCCTCGATGTGCTGCTCTGGCGGCTGAAGGAAGACGGGTTGGTTTCGAGAACCTCCTTGAAGTGAGAAAAGGAGTCTAAAAAAATACTATGACCCATGCCAAAATATAACCAGCGTGAGCCCTCATTTCCTGTTCATAATCACACCTCCTCACTCTGGGTCGACCGTAATATCAGAGCTGCCCAAAACAAGTCTTAGGACAATGATTCTTCAAGCGTGAGGTGAGGACCGATGAGTTGAGCCCGGATTATGTGAAAAAGACTGGGCGGAACCCGGATAAACCAGTGAATTTCGATTCAATTAAAGCGGCATGGCTGAGTAGATATCAAAGGTAAGGCCCTTGCTCTCAAATGGTTAAATAGTTGGCGGCAGTGTCTCTCAAGAATTAGTCTCGTTGAAGTCCTGAGCTAGTATTTTATTGGGAGTGATCACAACCAGGGCACTTCTCCCCCTGGGCCCTTCATTGTCAATATAGGTCTGGGTATCTTCATCACTCTCATGGTAGCGTCGCATCAGTCGCCACACTGTCTTACCTATCCAATCTGTGCCGTCTTCATCGATTACTTCTGCCGTGCCACTGACCGTAACACCACGTGCATCAGGATGGTCACCAACTATGCAAAGACTTACCCGCTGATCGCGATTCAAGTTCTTGTATTTGTAACTGTCCCTAAATATTGAGACATAAAACTGCCCGTTCTCATGCAGGTACCAGACCGGCGTTATTTGTGGTGGGCCATCGGTTCGGTTTGTGGCAAAGGTTGCATGCCTGGGCGCCTGCAGAAAATCATCTATCTCGCGCTGGGACATGTCAGAAAATGGGTAGGTCATCAACTTGTCTCCGTTGAAGTTGTCCATGACGATTTTACTGTTGAGGTCAGATTATAAATTCCAGATATTCGTCAATCGATTTCACGCTGTTCATCGAACTTGTTACATCACGAATCCGGCAGTCCAAACACACGTTTGGCTATGATGATTAACAGCATAGAACTTGTTACATCACGAATCCGGCAGTCCAAACACACTTTTGGCTATGATGATTAACAGCATAACGCATCGTTGCCACTTTGAGGAATGAGCGACCTCATGTTAACTTTCATTAAATACGAGATCCCGGGCAAGAGAGGAGGGAGACAAAAATGAGCACAGGGACGATACCTGAACAGACAGATCGGGTGGCATTGGCCGTACCCAATGCAGACAGGGTGGCTGGTGATTTCAATTCGATATTTGATACAGAGGTTGTCGATGACACGAGGGATGAAGTCGCTGTTGCCCGTCGAGTGACTCTGCAATGGGGACATGACCAGGTGGAACTGTTCGAACCACTGGGTGATGGTCCGGCGTCAAATTTTCTCAAGAAGGGACATGGAGGCCTCTTTGCGGGGGGATTTTCACTTTCTGATCCAGCTGGTCTTGCGGCGCACATGGCTGATCGGGGCATAAAGGTTCATGAGCAGGGTGCGGATCGGTTCCTTGTCCTGCCGGACGAGTGTCGTGGGACCGGAATTATCCTGTCTCGCAAAGAGGAACGAGCGCGCGTTGGTCTCTCCGACCGGATCTGGCAGATCACTTTTGCGGGGCCGAATCTTGACGATATGTGCGACTTCTACATCGACACACTCAACATGGGCAGCCTCTTCACAAGCAGATATCACAGTGATCTCTTTGGTTATGATGCGGGAGTCAGCTGGTTTGACGCCAGGGATCGTGCTCCTCTCGATAGTCTCGAATATCTGGAACCTACTGACATGAAAGAAGCAGTGGCACGCTTTGTTAAACGTAACGGTCAAGGTATCTACATGTGCGCAATCGTGACGGACGACATTCCGCAAATCAAGGAACGAGTAGAAGCAAACGGCCCTGGCTGGACTCATGCGGATATCGGGGGGTACATCCATCCGAGACGACTTGGAGGCATGCTGCTTGGTATTTGTTATTTCGATATGTACAACAGCACTAGGCCTCTACCAGAATGACGAAAACTCTCAGCTGATTTCATTGATCTCCCAGGTTTACTCTGGCACTTTACTCTGACCTAATGATCCTATGCCGTCCGAGTATATTGGTCTTGAAGGTCCGGGTCGGTTACACGCTAACTATCATGTTGATATCGGTGTGCTTGGCTCGGTTGCCATAGAGTGTCGTTGTGATATCGGCAATTAACTCACCAGTGCCGGTGGTCGAACATGTGTTGGTCAACGGTAAACCGGCCATGCATGATGGGAAATGCACCAGTCTGTATCCCGGTGTTGTCATCAAAGAGTTTGGTTAGTCGACGGAGGCATCAATGGAGTACCTGAAGAAGGCAACTTTGGATAGAGAAGCTCAGGCTGAAACTGTCAGTGGAACAGTTTCTGACATGCTGCTGGACATTCGTTTAAACCGTGAGAGTGCCGTCAGAAAGATAGCTCTTAAGCTTGATGGCTGGTCTGGTGAATTTATCCTTTCGGCAGGTGAGCGAGAGGCACTGATCGAACAGGTTCCTGAGCAGGAGAAGCAGGACATTCGTTTCGCACATCAACAGGTGAAGCACTTCGCCGAAGCACAACGACAGAGTATCAGTGAATTTGCCATTGAAACTGAACCTGGCGTTCGACTTGGTCAGTCTCTCGTTCCTGTTGAGTGTGCTGGCTGTTATGTGCCTGGTGGTCGATATGCTCACGCTGCTTCTGCCATCATGAGCATCACAACAGCCAGGGTCGCGGGTGTGCCCTTTATCGTAACCGCCTGCCCGCCCCGGGGTAGCAGCATAGCACCTGCGATTGCTTATGCCATGGACATGGCTGGTGCAGATGTTATTTTGCAGATGGGTGGTATTCAGGCTATTGCCACCATGGCATTTGGCCTGTTCGATACGCGCCCTGCAGATATCCTGGTTGGACCGGGCAATGCCTATGTGGCCGAGGCAAAGCGACAGCTATTCGGAGAAATCGGTATCGATCTTCTTGCTGGACCCACAGAAAGTGCCATCATCGCAGATGATTCAGCAGATGCGATGACGGTCGCAGTGGATCTGGCTGGCCAGGCGGAACATGGACCGGATTCCCCAGTCTGGCTGTTTACCACCAGTCGTGACCTGGGGGAAACCGTGTTACGCATAATGCCTAAACTTGCTGCCGACATGCCGAGTGGTAATGTAGTCATGCAGGCGTGGAACAATCATGCTGAGATCATTGTTTGTAGTAGTCGCAATGAGATATGCCAGGTCTCTGACAGCTTTGCCAGTGAGCATTTGCAGGTCATTGCGAAAGATCTGGATTGGTGGCGGCGTAATCTCAAAAATTATGGCTCGCTGTTTCTTGGTGAAGGCTCATCGGTTACTCACGGTGACAAGTGTTCCGGCACCAATCACATACTGCCAACGAAGCGGGCTGCAAGATATACGGGTGGTCTTAATGTCATGAAGTTCTTAAAGGTTCTTACCTGGCAGCAGCTAAGTCGGGATGCGAATCTACCATTCTCCGAGACCGGGTCTCGCATCAGTCGTCTGGAAGGAATGGACGGTCATGCCCGATCCTGTGACTGGAGACTGCGCAAGTACTTTCCTGATCAGGATTGGGACTTCGAGGTCGCTGAACAGAAGCGTTATGACTGAACCGCCACGTTTCAAAAAGCCCTTCACTCAACAGGAAGCAATTCCAGAGCATGGGATTGATGAGGCCATGGATGTGTTGAAGTCTGGGTGACTGCAGGGTTATAACCAGTCACTCGAAGAGTCCAGCTAATGCTCATTACCCGAACAGAAGTTCGCCAACTACCAGCGAACACCGTATACGCTTGCACCCGTACCTGCCGCAATTCATTCGGTTGGTGCTAATCCTGTATTTGTAGAGACGCAAGACGACTGGCTGATCGATATCGGCGACTTGCGGGAGAAGGTAAGAGAATCCGGTGCTGGTTTCTGCTGCTATCTCGTATGCGAGGACCTGTCGGCGGCACGGATGAGATCTACGATGTTTGTCGAAAATCCAATACCCGTGCAGTATCCAGATCCTTCCGGTAATTCCATAACACGCCGGGTTGCCGTTGACCACATTTAGGGGTAGTTTTGTCGTTTAGAGATAGCGGGTTAGTTTTGCAGTTTAACAGCACAATGTCATGATTGTTATGAGTGTGCCTGCAGCAAGTGTGTTGGGGCTCGCAACGAACTCAGGTAATTGTATTCCTGCAGGAAATCTATTGAAATCTATTGAAATCTATTGAAATCTATTGTTGCGCTTGGTTTCTCAGTACGTGGTATAAACAACCCTGGAAATACTGATGGGAGATTCATATGGCCGCGCTGGACGGGATGAGAGTTCTCGACATGACACAGTACGAGGCGGGCACATCGTGCACACAGGCTCTGGCATGGCTAGGGGCTGACGTTGTTAAAGTCGAATCGCCTGAATATGGAGATCCGGGACGAGGTGTGGGCCGGACGGTCAACAAGGATTATTCTGCCTACTTTTGCGCCTGGAATTCAAATAAGCGCAGTATCGCATTGGACCTTAAGTCGAAAGAAGGTCGCGACGTTTTTATGCAACTCGTACCAAAATTCGATGTGTTTGTTGAGAACTATGGCCCGGGTATTGTCGAAAAACTGAATATCGGCTACGAGGAATTAAGCGCCGTCAATCCGGGATTGATCTATACCAGAATCAAGGGTTTTGGTACATCTGGTCCCTATTCAGGCTACCGCTGTATGGACATGATAGCCCAGGCTGCGGCTGGTGCCTTCTCAATTACGGGTGAAGCTGATGGTCCGCCGATGATGCCAGGGTCGACCACCGGAGATTCAGGAACTGGCGTGCAGGCTGCCATGGCGATACTTGCGGCCTATGTCCAGAAACAACGCACCGGCGAAGGACAGGAAATCGAGATGTCGATGCAGGAAGCAATGATCTACTTTGTGCGTACACGTGCATACATTGGTTCTGAGTGGGGAACTCAAGCCTCCGGACGATACGGAAATGCAGGCGGCGTCCCGCCTGTGAATATCTATCCATGCAAACCCTTTGGCCCCAATGATTATATCTACCTGATGCCTGTGAATGAGGGACATTGGGATTCACTGGTTGCAGCCATGGAACGCCCCGAATTGCTCATCGACAAACGTTTCGAGACCAGCGTTGCACGTGTCGAGAACGGCGCAGCACTCTATGAGGAAATCTGCAACTGGACGGGTCAGCGGACAAAATACGAGGCAATGGAAGCCATCGCCGGTGCTGGTGTGCCCTGTTCCGCATGCCTCGATACGGCAGAGATTCATCATGATAAACACCTGCTGGAACGTGGCTTTATCCACGAGATGGAACTACCGGTACATGGCAAGGTGCCGATGCTTGGATTTGCCCCGCGGATGTCAGAGTCCACAGTGGAAATGAAGCGACCGCCCAGGCTCGGTGAGCACACTGATGATGTACTAGCCGCTGAGCTTGGTTTTGAGGAACAGCAGATAGATAACTTGCGTCGGACAGGTATTATTGGAGATCCGAAAAGATTCTCATAAAATAGTTGAGAATCTGATTTTGGGCTTAAGGTTTCAGGAAGATCAGTCATCTAAAAGTATCGCGCCATATGTGATCTGGGATTATCGAATATTCACCAGACCTCGCTGAATCCCCTCTGATGCCCAGCCGCCCCAGGGCAGTGTGAAGAACTTGTAACCTGTCTCAATCAGCCAGTTCGGTTCAATACCGGGTGGTACAAAAAATACGCCCGGCACCACGTCTGCACTTTTACAGGCGGATGCGATCGTCTCCAAAGCGCTTGTGTATTTTGGATTCTGATAATCCAATGGAACGTCGAGGTTGATCGATAAGTCAGAGGGACCAATCAGCAGGACGTCGATTCCGGGAACTGCAAGGATGCTGTCAATGTTATCCAGACACTCCTCGGTCTCGATCATGGGAATGATCAACAGTTGGTTATTCACCGCGTCCATGTATTCGCGGTAATTTTTGAATTCGCCCCATTCACCCCGCATGCCAGCTGAGCTCCTGACGCCCTCAAAGGGATATTTACACCATTGCACCATGTTGGCGGCTTCCTCCGGGCTATTGACCATCGGAACAATGATGCCTTTTGCACCAATATCCAGTGCATAACAGATCTGATCGGGTCTGTTATCACCGACGCGTAAAATTGGAATTGCCGGTTTTCCTCGCATGGAGGCAAGTGGGCGCCGCAGTCCCTTGATGTCGTCAGTGGAGTGCTGAGTGTCGAAGAGCAGAAAATCAAAACCTGAATTTGCTAAGAAAGCCGTTTCGCTGTTGGCTGAAGCAGTTGTTCCGATGACTGTTTCGCCTGCTTGTAGTTTTTCTTTGACAATATTCATGGTTGTACCTCAGCAGATGGGTAAATATTAAAGACTCACTGGAGTCAGCTGGGTTTTGGAGTATAAGCAAAATGGGCAGCGTTTTTAATGAATGACGTTGTAATCGGGTTTTCCTTTGAAAAGAGAAATAGGGTGGGCGATTGGAAGTACCCGGCAGATCATGATTACCTGTCAGATCTACTCTGGCAGCGCATAAGCTATCACTTTGCCACCTGTTCGCGTCCTACCATCGCTGGCACCCTCTGGATCTTCCAGGGGATTGCGCAGAGGTCGTACCTGGCTCGGGACAGTGACCAATACATATTGGCGACCGGTCTTCGGACTCACATAGCTCATCGGTGTCGCATCTGAGCCGCTACGCAGTGAATCCTGCCAAACCACATCTCCGGTCAGTGCATCTATGGCTCGAAATTCTCCGTCTATGACTCCCCCGTTAAAAATTAATCCTCCGGCCGTGATAATAGAGCCTGCTGTGGCAGGGAAGCCAAGATTGAGAGAGCCCATGCCGCGTCGCCAGACAATTTGCTGTGTGGTGAGATCGACAACAGCAATCTCACTGTAGGGTGGTTTGAGACAGGGCAGAAATAGAGGCGAGGCAAACATCTCGACGATCGCCGCGAATGGTGTGCCTCGCTGCGCTCCACCAATACCATAACCAGGATTTATTTCCCCTTCGGTGGTATCCAGATCATTTTCCCGTGGGATCATGTGAATGACGAATGGCAGATGCATATTGTTAACGACCATTAACTGGCGCTCTTCATCGACGGCGACACTTCCCCAGTTCATCCCTCCTCCAGGTCCGGGATACAGCAGCGTGCCCCGGGTGGACGGTGGTGTCATCGGGCCTTCATAGCGCAATCCTAGAAATGTTTTACGGCAAGCCATCTGGTCAAACGGGCTGATGCCAAAAAGATCCTGTTCGCGAACGCGTGGATGTGCAAAAGAGGGCATGCCGGTGGAAAACGGCTGCGTGGCACTGGATCGCTCGTTGGGTATATCTGTTTGTGGTACAGGTTTCTCGGTTACTTCTGCCAGTAACTCGCCGGTGCCTCGATCCAGCATGAACAGTTCACCCCGTTTCGTGGGGACAATGACCGCTTTGCGACTGACCCCTTCAAGTGTGAGGTCAACAAGGGTCGGTTGCGATGCAACATCATAATCCCAGATATCATGATGAGTGGTCTGAAAGTGCCAACGGGTCAATCCAGTCTTTGCATCGATTGCCACGATTGAGCTGGCGTACTTGTCCATAATCTCTGTGCGGTGGCCACCAAAGTAATCGGGAGTGGCGTTGCCGGTGGGTACGTATACCAGGCCTAGTTCATCATCTGCCGAGGTCAGACTCCACACGTTGGGTGTGCCACGAGTGTAGTGATCACCAATGGGCGGCAAACTGGTATTGCCCTCACGCCCCATATCCCATGCCCAAAGTAATGCACCAGTACGTGGATCATAACCTCTGACTACTCCTGATGGCTCTCCTGTTTCCTGGTTGTCCAGAACCCATCCACCGACGACCAATGCGCCACTTGCGACCGTGGGTGGAGAAGAAACGAAATAATAAAAGGGTTTGACCTCGCCCATCCCTGCAAGCAAAGAGATCTGTCCGTCAATGCCGAACTCCTCGCAGGGTTTTCCTGAGGCTTTGTCGACCGCGATCATGCGCGCATCTGTTGTGGCTGTATAAATACGTTCAGCGCAGTACTCACCCTTGACGCGTTCGGGGATATGGTAGTAAGTCACGCCACGGCAATTACCGAGGATGCCGTAGGGTGGTGTTTTGTTTTCAGGATCATATCGCCAGCGTTCCGCACCGGTGTCAGGATCCAGCGCGAGTACAACATTTTGAGCTGTACAGAGGTATATGCCATCATCGATCTGGATGGGTGTTGCGCTGAAACGCCCGACTCTTCTGGTATCTGTCTCCCACACCCGGGTCAGTTTTTCGACATTTGATGTGTCGATTTGTGAGTGAGGTACATAACGGGTACCGGCATGGCTGCCGCCATATGCCGTCCAATCAGAGGTGTTTTGAGGCGGGCCATAGGTTGTGTTCGAAATAGACACAACGGGCTGATTGACCAGGTTGAAGGACATCGCTAGCAGCACCGCAACACTGCTGGCTGTGCAAACCTGTACGGTACGCATACTGAAAAGTGAAGGTGCGTCACCATCCCACAGACTGCGTCGAATCATTGGCATGCACAGCCATAGCGAGAGTAAGCCGACGATCCAGATTCTTGATCCTACCAGCCAGAATTCGTTCCCAGCCTCGTAAACTGCCCAGGCGAGAGTAAGTAACAGCGTTGCAGCAAAAAAATAAAAACCACGCCTGTGTATTCGCCACAGTTCCACCGCGCTGATCGACATCAACAAGCCTGCGCAGAGGTAGTAGGGCGTACCGCCCAGTATGGCCAACTCACCGCCGAACAGGGTCATGGGAATCCCGATAACGCCAATTAGTACTGCTGTGATTCTTAACGCCCACTTGCCTTTTACTGGCATGCTCCTCCCCATTGTTATCCGAACACCTCGGTGTTGTTACTGTGAGTCTACTATAGAAAGCGACGCAAGCGGCAATACGAGATTGTTGGTGTATCTTCGTGACACTCCGGAAACGTAAATTCAACCCTCCGGGATTGTGGCGATCCTGTTCTTTTCCCTGTTTACTCGCAGGCGATTGACTTTGTGGATATGCTGTTTTTCAACCAGGACTGCTAGAATATCAATATGCTGCAATTCGCCCAGAGTTTCCTAGCCGGATACTACCTACAGATAAAATTCATCCACCTGGTGTTTGCAGGTATGTGGTTCTGGAGTACATCAGTTGCCTATACCTACTACCTGGTCCCGCTGTTTCGTGACTGGCTGAAGAATCCTGAAGATCCTGATCGTATCAGGTTACGCAACTGGGCTATGGAACGATTCGACGAGGGTGCAATTCTCGAACATGTTGCATTTCCCATCCTTCTGATCACCGGACCCATGCTGATGATTGCAGGTGGCTGGACACTGGTAAGCAGCTGGCTCGCCATGAAACTAGTACTGGTAGTGCTTGTATTCATTCCAGTCGAGGTAATGGACTACTACCTGGCGCACTTCAGTCTCAACAAGGCGAAAATACGTGCGACAGGAACACCGGAAGCGTATGAGAAAGCGATCCGCCTGCATTGGTGGTTTCTCGTGGTCTCAACACCGATTGTTATCGTTGTCATTACGCTGATATTCTATCTGGCTATTGTGAAACCATTTTGAGGAGACTGCGATGAATGTTGCGAAGCTACCTCCTGCTTTCGAGATTTCTCGACAGCCATTTCAAGTCAGGCAGCAAACCATCGATAGAATCTCTTTGGCGATGTCAGTGTATATCCTGCTTGTGCTCTACCCGGCCTATGAATTAATCAGATGGATGTGGGCTGACTCATCGCCCTCATTGAGTAGTGTCGGTATTGCGTTGCTCATTGCCATCCTGTTCGGGCTGTTTGCTCGAAATACCATCAGCAGGTACATGGTTAATATACGATAATCTCAGAGACGTGCGTGGGAATGTCACTCATTGTTCACCGTCGTCGTAGTCAGGCAGGAGAAGACATATGAACAGGTTGGAAGGAAAGGTTGCTGTGATCACGGGCGGGGCTGGTGGTATCGGCAAAGCCGTCGGGAAACATTTTGTGGCCGAGGGAGCGGATGTCCTGCTTGCAGACCTGGATGAAGAAGCGCTCAAATCAGCTTGTGATGAGATCGGCAGCAACAAGGCTAGTTACTGTGTTGCAGATGTCACCAGTGCCTCAGATAACCAGGCAATGATTGACACCGCTGAAGAGCGTTACGGGGGTGTTGATATTCTACTCGCCAACGCAGGTATCGAGGGCGATGTGACTCCGATCGTTGATTATGACGAGAAGCGATTTGAGCAGGTCATGGCTGTTAATGTGAAAGGCCCTTTTCTCGGTTTGAAGGCAGCGATACCTGCCATCAGTAAACGCGGTGGCGGCAGCATCATCATTACTTCCAGCGTTGCGGGGATCAATGGTGGGCCCAATGTCTCCGCCTATGTAACCTCCAAACACGCGGTCATTGGCATGATGAAGTCTGCGGCCAAAGAGTGTGCTCCCATGAACATACGGGTTAATACTGTCAATCCATCACCGGTTGAAACTCGGATGATGCGAAGCCTAGAGGAAGGATTCGCGCCGGGACAGGCTGAAGCAGCAAAAGAACTGATGCTGTCGCGTATTCCTCTTGGGCGTTACGCTGAGCCTGTAGACATCGCGAAAATCATGCTGTTTCTGGCATCCGATGATAGTGCTTTTATCACTGGGTCAGTTTACATGGCGGATGGCGGTTCAACTGCCTAGTGTTGTATTAAAATAATACCGATTTGAACTCGTGTGGAGAGTCAGCTTCCCACATTCGATGATTACGGCAGTTCCTCATCCAGGTGGCATTCAATACAGACACGGGTTGGTCCGCCTTCCTCTCCCGCCAACTGTTTATCTTCATGGCAACCGCGACATAGATCATGAAATTGAGTCTCCAGCAGTGGCCACACTTCCTGGTCCGAAACATGACAGTTCATACATGGTCCGCCGCCGGTGTCGTCACTGTAGTTATGGTGACAGTCCAGACAGTTCTCACTTTTGTGAGTCTTGTGAGCAAAGGTCATCGGGAGTATCGGGTCCGGGCTAAGCCAGCGATTTTGCTTTACCGGCTGTTCACCTGGTAACGGAGTGCCCACTGTAAGTAATACGGTTGTTGCCAGTACCAGTACGCAGAGGAATATCTTCATATTGAAAAATTCCTGATCCCCGCAAACAACCAGACGCAAAGCACACCTGCGACTAGATACATAGCTGAGGGTTGTCGTGTTTCCACTTCGCGTCGGGTGATTAGCTGATCACCAAACAGTGCTGCAATGATTAACATCACGAACAGCACAACCTGAAATGAAATGCTCAGGTAAAATCCGCTGGCCACAATGTGATAACCAGCTCCCGCTATCGTTGCGAATGCAAGACCTCGATGCCAGTACTTAAAGATCGCGTAACGTTTGTGAAGGCGCAGGCGATATTCCGGCAAGCCTGTGAAAATGAGAACAGTGAGTAGTATGAAGCCAAGGATCCCCGCCCACATGTAAACAGGTGCGCCTGGCTTGATGTACTCGATCACTGCAGCGTCAAAGAGCAAGAACCAGTAAGCATGTGTCGTTGTTACACCCAGCACAGCGAATCCCAGCAACTGATGTGCCTGCTGGTTTTTGCCTGAGCCCTCGGATCTACCCAAATAGAGAAGCCCGGCAAATGCGACAAAACCCACTCCATTGCCAGTATCCCAGAGCCAGCCAGCCCCCAATGTTGGTGTTGCGATCAGCGTCACGAACAAGACACTTAATAATGTCAGCAATAGTCTCTGCATAACGCATCAGTATAACGTCAATATCGCATGGTATTTCCCGGTACACTTACAGAATCAAGTACGACAATGCTTCCATCAAGAGTACCTGACAATAGTGTTTGTTCTCAGTCAAAATGCCTATAGGTCAAAAAGAGGTCACTACCATTCCCGTCTCAATTGAAGAAGCCATATCGGCAATTATCGTAATATTCTTTTCATGTGTCATTCAAGGCAGATTCGGTATGGGCGGTGCGTTGCTGGCTGCACCCCTTTTATTGCTTATCAATCCGATCTTTGTACCCGTACCCATACTGGTATCAAACATTATTCTGACTGCGCTGGTCTCTCGTGCGGACTGGCAGTCAATCAACTTCCATGATCTGGGCTACCTTTTTATTGGCCGCCTGACAGGAACGTTCCCAGGTGTTGCTGTTCTGGCCATGGTAAGTGGTCTTGCTTTTGACTTCCTGTTTGGCGTGTTGATACTTATTGCTGTCGGATTAAGTCTTGTTGGTCGTAAGTTGGCCGTCAATCGCATTTCTCTGGCATTGGCAGGATTTGCCTCAGGTTTTATGGGTACCATCTCATCAATTGGGGGACCGCCGGTGGCGCTTCTCTATCAACATCAGGACAGCACACAGTTTCGCGCAACCTTGTCGATGCAACTACTGTTAGGTGGAACGGTCTCGGTGATTGCCATCGCCCTTGGCACAGACTTTGGTACTGATGATATTCTGGTTTCTCTGATGTTGGTGCCTGGTGCCATTTTGGGATTTTATGCATCCAGGCTGGGTATCGGGAATGTGACCCAGAGTAGTATTCGAATAGTGACACTCACGATGTCAGTGCTTGGATCAGTTGTTGTTTTAGTTCGCGCAACTCTTTCATTATTGAGTGGATCGTAACCGGTTCACGTTTATTCTCCTGTGTCAGCCGCGAGTTATGCGTCGGTAATAGTAGGCGCGCCATGTCCCCTCAGCAAAAAATTATCAATAAGATGCTATTCTTTGATCACGTCAATAGAGTGAATAGAGATGGAGATGTCAGAGCGATTGTGAGTTAACATTTACATGAGATTCATAATGCTACTCACTCTTATCAGTCCTGCGTTGTACTTACAGCCCGCGCAGATTATTGCGGAGCAAAGTGAAGTTCTGACTCTTGATCATGCCAGTCCGGGGTATTTCGTTCGGTTACGAACGCCTGAAGGAGGTATGATGGGCATTAACTATGCGACAAATGACTCAGTAATCGAGTTTCATACAGGTGCCCAGGTACCTATCTATGGATATGGTTAGGGCACGAACGAGCGGCCATCATTCATGCGACAGTCTGAGATATATAACGGTATGGTCAGGCATCTTGGTCTTGAAAGATGATTTCGATTTATTCTGAAACAGGAACCAGTGCATTTTCGACGAGTTACTTAGTGTCCAACCCTAAGCTTGCCGGGTATCGCTAATTGAAGCTCTTTATCATTCTCAGTTTCCTCTGGCTTACCTGTGATCTGCTTCTCCAGCCTGCAGTGGCTGGCGATTCTCTGTCGCTTAAATCACTGAAGACAGAAGGCACCCTGTTGCGACTGAGAGGTGACTTTGATGCGGCCAACCGAATAAGCGATCAGCTCAAAGAATCTTTCCCGAAGAATGCCATTGGTTATACATTTAACCTGAATACGCTGATGACTCGACTCTCATGGGATGAGAATGACCCCAGTTTTGATCAGACTATTCTGGATGATGGGGCGGCAGCGCTCAGCCTTTGCCAGAATGAAATAGAGGAAAATCCACGGGACTTCCATGGCTATTATAACTGCGGTCAGGCACATTTTATCCTTACTTACCTGCATGCGGTGAGAGGGAACTACTACAGGGCAGGGACAAATGGTTCCGAAACCATTTATTACCTTGAGGAAACACTCCAGCTTAACCCCGCTCTCTCTGACGCCAAGTTACATCTTGGTATTGCCTACTATTTTGCGGATAACCTTCCCCCCTTTGTTAAAGTGTTTAGCAAGTATCTGTGGTTCATTCCGACCGGAAACTCAAGAAAAAGTTTACCCTACGTTAAGAAAGTCACTGAAGAGGGAGAGTTCTTCAAGGATGTTGCCAAATATATCTACGTTGATCTTCTCTTAAAGGAAAGTGAAGAGAACAGGCTTGTTGCATCTGAATTTCTGTGGAAACTCGTAAAGAAATACCCTGAAAACAAGCGGTTTCATATCCGCTATATCTCCCTTCTGGTTGAAATGGAGAAATACAGGGACGCCCAAATTGCGGTTGAGAATTTTGTTTCAACCTGGGAGAAATATAATCGGGATGAAATTGATATCGTACTTGCCAGGCTATGGGCAACTCGTGCCTTCTTCAGTCTGCAAGATGCATCGGGTGCAATCGCAGTATTTGGAGATATTGAAAAAGCTTCTCCGGAAACCAGGGACAGATTACCCTCCTGGGCAAAACCGAGGTTCTCCCTCATTCATGCTCAGATACTTGATCTTCGGAATCAGAGGGCTGCCGCAGTTGAACGCTATCGGAAAGTTGTCAGCATGGGAGAAAAGTATGTTGGCAGTAAAATTCTGAAAGCAGCCAAAAAGGGCCTTAAGGTCCCATTTTCCCTGACTGCTGAAGGAAATGCCGGGGACTCAGGGATTAGGCAGATACCGAATAGCCCATAAAAGACTTCGATGGGTTAATGTAAGTTAGGTCTGTTTCCCAGCGATCCAGGTCTTTCCTTCCAACGTGGGTCAGGTCGACGTCCTGGGTGTTCTCTTTCTTTGCTATTCCTCACCCTTTCGCTGGAGAGACCAAAGATATTGCCGCTAAAGGGGTTTGCTTTGATGAATAACTGTTTTAGTTTCAATGGTTATTCTTTAAGATCAGCGATTAGCCAGAATAAAAAAATATTTTTTTCAGAAGTAAATCCAAACGTAACCAGCGGGTATTGTTTATGACTGTAATGAATAAGAAATCCAACCTGTTGATCTTCGGTGTTGCCAGCATTTTATCGGTTTCGATAATGGCCGCAGAGCAGCGACAGATAGAAGAAGTGGTTGTTACTGCTGAAAAGATCGAAGCTACTGTCTCAGACACTTCCATATCGATCACTGCATTTTCAGCAGACGCTATTGAAGAGTTCGGCATGCAGGGTGCAGACGATATGGTTAACTACATTCCGGCAACAACCCGGGATGCTTACGACATCAGGATTCGTGGTGTTGGTCGAAATTTCAGAGCCCTGGGCGGTGACCCGGGTGTCGCAACGTACTATAACGGGGTGTTCTCTCCCGACTTTGGTATTGCGGCCTCAGAGAACGCGCTGTATGACATTGAGCGCATTGAGGTGTTGCGTGGTCCGCAGGGTACGCTGTACGGTCGAAACGCGATTGGCGGTGCACTCAACTATATTACCAAGAACCCGACATTTGACTGGTCTGCTGATCTGCGCACCCAACTGGGTGACTACAATGATCGCGAGATCTACGGTGTGGTTTCCGGTCCCCTCATAGAAGATGTACTGGCGTTTCGAGCGCTTGGCATCAAGCGTGATATTGATGGAGTGCAGCAGGGTATCAACGGCTCCAAAGATACGAGTTCGACCGATGATAGCAACTTCTCACTGGCTTTGACCTGGAATGTAACTGATGACATCACAGTGAAAATAAGGAGTAATGATCGTGACTCGAACAGGATAATTGGCTCAAGCGCGTTAATTACTGAAGGCCCGACGCCAATACGCGGCACACGCAGCTCAGATGTCTATGCAACCGGCCTGAAGACAGTGGATGCAGACTATCCTGGCGCGATGGCCTTCACAGACCCGGCAGACAACAGTACCGTATGGGGCGCATATGTCATACCAGGAGTCGATAGCGCAGCTGGATGGGTTGTTAATGCTGCTTACAACCGACCTGAAACAGCGGCTCTTATGGCAGGGTCATCTGTCAGTAATCCCAAGAATCGAACTAATATCAACGCAGATGGTGAAGGTTGTGCATTCCCATACATCACTGCTGACTGCAACCATGAAAGATTTGAACATCGCGCAAGCCAGAATGAGATTAATTGGGATATTAATGACGATCTGTCTTTGAAATATGTTTTTGGCACTAATGACTTCAAGTATACCTTTAATATAGACACTGACTATGCAAATAACGATATTACCAAGGGGCGAATTACAGTTCTTGAAGATGTGCAGAGTAAATCACATGAACTCCAGATCTTCTGGTCGCCAACGGACAATATCAGTATCACCTCCGGTTTGTACTACTTCGATGAAATTCGTCAGCAGGATTACAGCATAACGGACAGTACCCCGCGATTTACCCAGGCGGCAAATTACGGCACCCTAGATCTGCCCAATGCAATGCTGGGTGGGTTGAACTACTTTGGTGCAATCGGATTTGGTACCGAACACGTCAACCTAGGTGATGCGGCTGAAGGAACCTCTATTTCAGGTCGTTGGTTAGGCAACGAAAGAGGTGACTGGTACCACCACACGAACACCAACAAGAACGAGGCAGTCGCGATTTTCACCCAGGCAACCTGGGAGATTAACGACAAATTTGCGCTGGTGTTTGGCTTGCGTTATGCAGAAGACGAAAAAGCTGTCAGGGAGATTCGAGGTGGATACTTTGAACTCAGCCACTATGGCATTGACGCACTTTATGCTTTTGGCGGCGCAGGTGTAGTGGCCGGTGCTGGTATATACACACCTGGTGCTGCGGTGGCAGGTGGTTTCGCGGGCTTCCATACCCCCGGTATGACAGATCTTGCCTGGATCAACATTGCGATGGGTAATGCCACTTACTCAGGAGATCCAGATAATCCGCTGACACCGACGTGTGAGTTGACAGACGCGAGCTGTACCACACCACTTCGAATTTATGAGGGAGTTCCAATCAGCTACACCTCGCATCTGACCGACACAAACACCTGGCGTGATACCAACTATCGCATTAATCTGGACTGGACTCCGAATGACGATATTCTGGTGTATTTATCGCTGACCACGGGTTACCGTTCTGGCGGTTATTCGTTAGGTATTGTAAGCGCGCGCTTTGAGGATCCCGTCACCGGTGGTCTTGTGCCAGTCGATTATGACGAAGAAACAGTGACTGCTTATGAGATCGGATACAAGGGATTGCACTTTGATGGCACGATGCAGGTCAATATGTCGATTTATACATATGACTACGAAGGTTACCAGGATGAGGTCAACGTGTTTGACCCTGCAAGGAACTCCATCGTGGGTATTGTCCAGAATGCGAATGGTGCACGTAACAGTGGATTCGAAATCGAAGGGCTGTGGCTTGCAACGGATGCTTTCACGGTCGGGGGAAATTTAAGTATAACCCGAACCAAATATGCTGAAGGTTACCTCATTGCAGTCAACGATGATCCGTCTTTACCAGCCTCGTTGTTTGGCGACGCAACGTCGCGACCTGACCTCTTTTCTCAGAACAGCAAGGGTGCGCCGCTCAAAAGAATTCCTGAAACTAAATACACCGTCTGGGCAGCCTATGAGGTACCTACAGAGATGGGCAACTTTACGTTCAGGGGCAGCTATGCGTATACGGGTGAATTTTATAATCAGGCTCTGGAAAGAAAGCTGGATGAAGTGCCGGATCGATTCAGGGCTGACGTTGGTGTGACCTGGCGAAGCCTGGATGACAAATGGTCTGTCCGGGCGTTTATCAACAACGTAACTGACGAAGAGGCTTTGCGAGGATTTGGCACATCAACTGAATCTGGTAACTGGAAGGTTACTGGCGCGCCACTGACACCCAGATTCTGGGGTGTGGATATCCGATATCACTGGGGTGACTAGCTATAGAACTTCAGTTGATAGTGACTGGTTGATTTGAAACAGGAAAACCCGAATGGCGTTCGCTACTCGGGTTTTTTCTGAAGTCGATCAGGCACAGCCTGTTATATCTCAAATTTACCAGAATCTCTGTAACCTATTAAATTTCCTACAGCTAACATTAATCTAACGTCGCCCTGGTGAATTATCCGGTCTAGTTTCCCTTGAATTCTGGTGGTCGTTTCTCAATGAAAGACTGTACGCCTTCCTTAAAATCATTTGACTTAAACAGGTTAAGTACTGACATAAGCACATGATGTGAATGGCTTTCAAAATCCTGTGTCAAACCGTGTCTGAACAGTCTCTTCATTTCTGTAATTGCAAGGGGAGCATTGTTCGCTATCTTGCTGGCCCACTCGGTAGTAATAGTTTCAAGCTCCTCTGCAGGAACAATTTTGTTTACTAGACCGAAATCCAGGGACTGTTCTGCATTCAGTGTATCGCCAAGCATGGAGATTTCACACGCCTTTGCCCAGCCGACGAGTCTGGGTAAATACCAGGTACCGCCACTTTCCGGAATAACACCCATTTTCGCAAAACCCGGCATCAGGATGGCACTTTCCGACATCAACCGCATATCACAGCCGAGGGCAAGATCCAGTCCATAGCCTGCTGCTGCACCATTGATTGCTGCGATAACGGGGGTGTCCATCCTCTGCAAAGTAACGGTACAGATTTCTCTGGTGGAAAAATGAGACGCACCACTGGTTCCCGATAGTGCTCCGCCGATTCCTTCTCCTCGTGATGCCTGCTTTAGATCCAGCCCGGCACAGAATGCGCGACCGGTACCCGTCATTATGACGACTCTCACATCACGATTATCATCGGCTGCCTTAAGCTCATCATTCAGTTGCGACAGCATCCGGGGTGTAATCGTATTCATGGCATCCGGTCGATTTAGTTTTATCCATCGGACACCCTTATGGTCTTCAATCAGCACAGGTGCTTCACTCATAAATCCTCCAATACAGTTTTGAGCTAGTATAGAAATTTCTCGTTATTCAATAACTTTTGCCCGGACAGAGCCGCTATCCATCAAATTCTCAGTCAGCGGATCATAGCTGATCGCGTAAGGAAGGATAAGTGTCGATTAACCCCGGGGAACGAGCATTCGTGCATTGCCTCGGCATAGAGAATAGTAGACACTCCTGTGCAGAAGAATAACAACCCAGGGGAATCAATGACCGAAGATGAGAAAGTAACGGGTGGCAGTTATGCTTTTCTGGGGTTTCTGGCATTTCTAAACGTCATGAATTTTGTTGACCGTCAGTTGCTTGCAAGTTTTGCTAACTTCATCGTGCCTGATCTGGAATTAACCAATACTCAATTTGGGCTGCTGACGGGTCTGGTTTTTCTAACATTTTATTCAGCCGCAGGTCTGTTTATGGGCGCACTGGCTGATACTGTCAATCGGACCAGGCTTATCGCTGTTGGTCTTGGTCTCTGGAGTATTCTCACTGCAGCATCGGGTGCGGCGCGAGGCTTTTTTAGCCTGGCATTGCCAAGGATGTTTATTGGTGTTGGTGAGTCAATCATGACGCCAACTTCAATGTCATTGCTGGCTGACCGGTTCCCTTCAAGTCGGTTAGGATTTGCTTCAGGTTTCTACTATATGGGTGTGCCCATTGGTGTGGGGGTCAGTCTGCTGGTGGTTGGCTATCTGGGCCCAGCTATCGGCTGGCGTAATTGTTTTTACCTGCTGGGCGGTATCGGCATCTTTTTTGCTATCGCGATGTGGTTTATCAAGGAAACGCCGCGCCGCCATCTTGCCAGTGGACTCGAAGGGGAAGCGCCAAAGCAGTCTTTTGGTGAGATTATCAAGACTTTGCTTTGGGCTCTGCGTACCTCGCCAGCTTTGCTTATGACCATGGGTGGCGGTGTGGCATTTCACTTTATCCTGGGAGCAGCTACATTCGACCAGCTGTGGTACGTGCAGGAACGTGGTTTCGAAAGAGCCGAGATTGCACAGATTACGGGTTGGATAGGGATCGTGGCAGGACTGGCGGGTAATCTCTTTGGCGGGATCGGCGGTGACATATTCCTGCGGAAAACAGGCATTGGACGACCTATGTTCCTGTTCTGGATTATGTTGCTGCTTGCACCCATCAGCTTGGCCTATCGACTCGTTGACCCTGATACCCCCTGGTTCTGGCTTGGCATCTTTGCAGGATTCTTTCAGCTGGGTTGTTTCTATGGGCCGACGTTCTCGACCGTACAGGAACTTGTACCGCCACAGATTCGCGGTACGGTTGTGGCACTTTACATTCTGCTGCTTAATATGGCTGGTGTTGCGATCGGTGTAAGCGCCGCAGGTGTCTATGTGGATTATCTGATGGCTGCTGGTGCAGCGGAGCCCTATACCACTGCATTGCTCTGGTTCACCGTGATCTCTTTTCTGGCTATTCCGCTGTTCTTCTTTGCAGGTCGCCGTTACGACACGGATCGGCAGGTTTTGTATCAGGCACTGGCAGAGAAGTAGCTAACCAGGCAACCAACTAACTGTTATTCGAATGCTGTGACTGACCTCAGTGTTTTCACTCACTCGAGGTCAAATCAGTATTGGCTGCCTGTTCTTCCCGCCATTCCTTCTCCAGCAAACGTGCACCCCGCAGGATATTCCCCATGGCGTAGTTGCCCTCATGGCAGGCGTATTCGTAAACATTACTGTCGGGTTTGGACTGCCATTCGTAGCGACCACTCCAGGGGGCCTTCCAGACAGTTTCGTCCGTCACTGTAAAATCGTAGTACAGGTTGCCGTCTTCCTGACGACTGAATCGCTCGACCACGTGCAGGTTCTCATCCGCACCCGGTAGACCGCTGATATTTCTAAAATGCTTGGCTTCAACAACCAGCACATCACCCTCCCAGTGACCGACTGAATCACCCAGCCATTGGCCTTCCGTCAGGGGCAGGTGTTCAGAGTCAATACGGATAATTCGCGCATCATGTACCATCTCATGCAGGATTATAAAGTGGCTATCTGTCTGGATGATGCGCTTGTAGTTGTTATATAAGCTTGGAATTGTTGGCACCGTTGCGCCGAATGAAATCAGACAGCGTTCGGAAGGAGCCAGAGACTCGGGACCGTCAAATGGCCCCGGACCTTCATGTCCAAGCCATGAGGCAGTGCCGGTATTATCGTGTGCGAAACTCTGATAGATCTCGCCCAAGCGCTCGCTCACACCAGGCTGGCTTGGAGGATATCTGCCATCAGGTGGATCGTAGATGATAGAGGTTGGCACATTACCTTTGATCGTACCAAGTGCACTACCCGGGTCCACCCAGAAGACATTGTATCCACCCACACGACCAGCACCGGCGGCGTTAGTACCTTCGCCGCCAGCCTCTGGCGCTTCGCGATCAGGATCGCTGTCGCTCCAGATTACCCATTCAGATGCAACGGAGAAGAACCAGTTCAGGGCGCGGGCTACAAACGGGTAGAGGTATTCGTTGTTATTCAACCACTCGGGTCGCTCGGTCGGCGTAAGGGTACCAGTATCGTAAACACCGGAAAGGTCCGGTTTACCTGATGAGGTACGTGGGATATCCGCTACGGCCTGTATATTCAGAGCGGTCAGCAAAAGAAGAAATTGAAGGAATTTGATCATTGGTGTTCTGCGGCGAATTGTGGAATTACTCATTTTAAGCTAATTCGACTGAGTCGACCATACCCCAGTGTGCCAGCATAGTGAACTGAATATTACGATGTGGTATTCACCGATGATCTCCGGTCCGCGAAAAAAGTTATCTCGGTATTACCGGGGACTGTTATCATTTGCACCATATCTAATTCCAATAAAAGAAGGTGAATAAATTGACAATGGTTCAAGTAATAGAAAGTGTTAAGGCCGATGCAAAAGCGGTATGGGATATCCTGGGAGACTTCGGTGGCATAAAGATTGGTGGACCTGTGACTGCTTTCGAAGTAACTGGTGAAGGAGTTGGTGCGACCCGTTCCATTACGATGGGGGGCGCACTAATTGTTGAGCGGCTTGAATCTTACGACCCGGAAAATTTTACTTTTTCGTACGCCATCATTAATGAGGATTGTCCGCTTCCTGTTGCCGACTATAGTGCCTTTGTCAAAATAACTGCGGATGAAGATGGTTGTATTGTTGATTGGACTGGCAATTTTGAACCAAAGGATGCACCTGAAGAACAGGCTTCGGAAATGGTAAGAGGCATTTACACGGGTGCAATTGCCGGGGCGAGGAAAGCGCTGGAAAGCTAGTTCCCTGACCATGTATTCCCAGCCTGACAATTCAGCTACGATCAAGTCACAAAAGTAGTGTGGTGCTACGAGCATGATGAGTAGCTAACGAGCTTTAGAAGGGAATTGTATGATCTTCGCCAGGCGAGCTTTTATTCTGCTTTTCGGATTAATAAATTGACGATAGGCGGCTGATATTTTTGGCGCAACTGCATCGTATCGTAACCAGTTATCATCTCCATCATAGCCGCAGGCATCATAATCTTTATCGTATTGGCCTTTGAGGAAATAGTGTTCCGCAAATTTCTGTCCTTCTTCACTGAGATGCCCTGCCTTAAATTCACCATGCAAAACGGTAGTTAGAAATTCCAGTCCATTGAGGTCCTGCATTTGTACGCGAGCGACCGAAGAACTTGCTTTACGTGTCAATATTGTTTCTAGCAAATTATTCGAGATAATCCACGCAATAAAAGTTCCAATCCGTTCAACATTGCGTTCAGGGCCACCCAATGTAGCAATGGCATAAATTTCATTCGACAAAACAAAAAATCTCCTGCTTACAGAACCTATAATATAATAGCCATGTAAACATCAGGAAAGATACTCTTTGGTCTTTTTGTCCGATCCTTGATTCTATGGATTGTTCCGATACATTGGTGAGGCTTTGATCAGTATTCTTTCCCAACCAGCAAATCACTGTCGCCAGGTCTGAACCTGGACACCATGTTTGTGCATTCGTACACTGCAACGGTTTTTAAGAATCAAAAGGCAGCTTATCGTGAAGCTCTATATTAGTGGCAATTCCCCTTATGCCAGACGTGCGCGACTTGCTGCTCGGGAAGCAGGGTTAATGGGCATGGTGGAAGAAATTATTATCTCCGGGTTCGATGAACTCGTGAAACTAGGGCCTGGTGGCAAGATACCCGTACTCATTACTGATGACGGACACTCACTCTGTGAATCACTGATAATCACTCACTACTTTAATGATTTGTCCGAAGGAAAGTTATTGCCTTCTGATCCTGTCCAGAAAGGAAAGTGCCTGGCCCTTGAGTCAGTCGCTTCCGTATTGATGGATTCATTATTTGTTCGTTCTATGGAAAAAAACTACAGGGAAGAAAAGAAACGTTCTGCACTTGTCCTGGAGAAGGAAGCAGAACGCTCACGACGTTGTTACGAGAGCCTTGCGGAAATGGTGAGAGAAGAAAGTGAATCAGTGAGTCTGGCTTCAATCGCTGTGGCGGCGTCCCTCGGATATGCAGGTTGGCGAACCCCGGAAGATAACTGGCGGGAAGGCAGATCAGGTCTTGAATCCTATTATGATCGGCTCATGGAACGACCCGCCTTCGCGGAGACTATGCCCCGGTACTGACCTTTTTCGGCATTCACGGTTGTTGTGGCCGATACAGATCTGCAAAGTAGGGAGAAGTCTGGGACATCTGTGATCCAAGTGATTGCTTAAACGGATTGTAGGAGAAGACCTTAACAGGACTTAGGCTAGATCGACTCGTTGGTCCCGAACTTTGGTGAGGGAGTGGCATTACTTCATCATTTATGCCTAGATGCGCTTTAGCTTTATTTGACTACCTCTTTTTGTGAATCAGACTGTCAGCACAGACGAAGAATCGAATCGCCCGACAGGTGGAGGCGGAAATTTCACCGAAGGTGCCGTTCATTCTCACCTGATAAGGCTTACCGGGTACATGGTACTCGGCTTTATATCTATCATGACAGCAAGTCTGATGGAGACAGTTTATATCGGTCGAGTGGGTACGAAAGAACTCGCTGCCATCAGCTTCACTTTTCCACTGGTGATGGTAATGCAAGCTATCGCCATGGGCCTAAGTGTTGGTGCATCTTCTGTTGTCGCAAGGATCATGGGGATTGGTGATACAGAGAAGGCGAAGTTGCTCAATACTCATTGTGTTGTTCTCGTTCTGAGTTTGACGGTCATCCTGGGTTTCCTGGTCTATTTCAACCTGGAGAGATTTTTCAGTCTCCTCGGTGCTGAAGATGAGGTTCTCTATCTTACGGTGGACTACATGCAACTTTGGTTGCTTGGTATGCCGTTCTTTACGATTACACTCGTCGGGATGACGTTGATGCGGGCTATGGGTGATGCAGTCACACCGGGTTATTTAATGACAATTGGATCCGGTCTTCATATTGTAATAGCCCCGTTCTTCATATTCGGATTACTGGGTTTGCCTGAGATGGGACTACAGGGTGCCGCGGTCAGTTTTGTCATAGCCAGAACAGTGAGTTTCCTGTCCTATAGTTACGTAATGATTATCAGAGACCATTTGCTGGCATTTGAAATGAAGGGATTTTTCTCCTCGTGCCGGGAGATCGCTCATGTTGGCCTGCCAGCAGTGGCGAGTAATCTCATAGCACCGGTGTCAATGGGTGTTATCACGAGGTTGCTTGCGGGGCATGGCGCTGTCGTCATAGCGGGTTTTGGAGTAGCGTCTCGTATTGAATCCATGATTCAAATGATTATCTTCGCACTGTCTATGAGCCTGGCGCCTTTTGTAGGTCAAAACTGGGGTGCTGGTTACTTCGACAGGGTAAAGCTTGCATTGCGACTGGCTAACTGGTTTGCACTGGCCTGGGGCCTGTTTGCTTACATCGTGCTTTTTATGTCTGCCGAAATGCTGGTCTCACTGATCAACGATGATCCTGAAGTGGTTCAGGCAGCTGTATACTATCTTCTTATCGTTCCACTGGGCATGGGTTTTATGGGGGTTATGGCTAATTCAACTTCCAGCTTTAATGCATTGGGGAAACCGATACCGGCGCTGGTGATCTCTGTCCTTCAGATGATTGTTGTCTATATACCACTGGCGATGCTTGGGGATTACCTGTGGGGTTATGTCGGGATTTTCATTGCAGGAGCTGCCACGATATCAATGCTTGGTGCCGTCAGTTGGGCCTGGATCAATAGAGAAGTGGCGACGGGTATTACTCGTGGGCAGAACAGACAACATTTTCAGAAGAGTGTTCAAGAAGAGTAGTACAGCGACTCGCAAGGACTTGTACGTCAAATGTATTGTGTTAATTTAGATGGGCTATAACGGTATTACATTGTGATGAGCGTCTTAAGCGACCATATATTTCCCCGATTTACTATCCTCCGCCTGCTGGCACTGAGTGGTGTATTGTTTGCCTCGTCGGCTATCGCCAACGAGCTTGTACAGCTTGGTGAGGCCCTGTTTTTCGATACCAACCTCTCCGCCAATCGAACCCAGGCATGTGCATCCTGCCATGATCCTGCAGCGGCATTCAGCGATAGCCGCGACAACGGTATATCAGGTGCAGTTTCGTTGGGGGATGATGGAGAGTCTCTTGGCGACCGCAATGCACCAACCATCACATATGCGATGCTCATTCCGGTGTTTGGTCGGGACACTCACGGTGAAATTGCTGGCGGCACTTTCCATGATGGACGTGCAGCCAGCATGTTGGAACAGGCGGGGCAACCCTTTACCAACCCGATCGAGATGGCCCTGTCGGATAAGGGTGCAGTTGTTAAACGGGTGCACGAGAATCCGGCCCACGCGGATGCATTGAAACAGCATTTCGGCGAGACGATTTTTGACGACACGGTTAAGGCGTTTGCAGCAATCACCGAGAGCATCGTGGCATTTGAACAGATGCCGCAGTTTGCGCCGTTTGATTCAAAATATGATCGTTACCTGCGCGGTGAATACAAGTTATCGAAGCAGGAGGAAGTTGGTCGGAAGCTCTTCTTTTCACAGCTTTTTAATTGTCACAGCTGTCATTTGATAGACACCCGGGAAGACCAGGAATATGAGGCATTCAGTAATCATCGCTATCACAACATTGGTTTGCCGGTGAACGCTGCTGTTCGGCAAGAGAATGGACTCGGCTCCGCGCATGTGGACCAGGGGCTGCTTGAAAACCCTGACATTGACGACCCGCTGCAGGCTGGCAAGTTCAGAGTACCAACCTTGCGAAACGTGGCTGTGACGGGACCGTATATGCACAATGGAATCTTCAGGGATCTCAGAACCGTTGTGCTTTATTACAATAAGTTCACGCTAAGCAACGCCGAGAGCCAGACAAATCCGGAAACCGGGCAACCCTGGGGTGAGTCGGAAGTCCCGGATACCGTTAATTTGGATTTACTCTCGCAGGGACAGCCGATTTCAGCCCTGCAGGTTGGAGCAATTGTGGAATTTCTCAATGCATTAACCGATCAGCGATATGAAGGGCTGATCGACCAGTAACCGCATATCACCAGCTGGATCTAAGAATTTGAGATGAAATACAAAGGCAGCTCTCTTAGCATTTATGAAGCTGGTAATCAGAAGAAATGTATTCGATCACCGGCAATCAAGAACCACGGTAAACCGATACTCGCATCAGGACAACAGGGGCATGCCGGCTAAATGCGGCTCTGCAGTAATATCAAGAAGGGGGTATGATGTTGTGAAAATAGGTGGGTGCTTATGTCGAAGTTAAAGGTCTTTTTACTTTCATTTGTTGGTTTAGTAGTGGCTGTCGGCCTTGCCGCTCTATATTTCTGGGAAACTGGTAACCTGGATATGTATGTGCCGATGTTCGCGGCAAATTGTGGCGAGTGTCACGGTAGTGACCTGAGAGGTTCTGAAACTGCTACTGCATTGATCGAAACGAACCTGGAGTACGGTGATACTGTCGCTGATCTGATTGCGAGTATTAAGAATCGCCATGATGGTACAGGTAGTCCAGATTTTGAATCCACATTAAGTCGACAGCAAATAAAAGGCCTTTCTATCTATATTGCAGAACGCAGACTGGGCCAGCGTTTTACGGATTTTCGATTCGATACCGAGGTGGTTGTTCAGGAGCAACCGTTGCAGTCAGAGGAACATTTGTTCCGCATTGAGCTGTTTGCTGACAATCTCGACCCCATGGCGTTTTGTATAGAACCGATGCGCGATGGATCTCTTCTTTTGACCGAAAGGGAACGAGGGCTTTCTATCATTTCCCCTGACGGGATTCAGTCTGAGTTGATCAGCGGCACGCCACAGACTGGTGATTCGTTGGATATTATGGGGATTAAATACGGGACTGGCTGGTTGCTGGATATTGCCAAACACCCAAACTATGAAAACAATAACTGGCTCTATCTGCACTATACGGATTTGTGTCCGACGGATTGCGTGGACAGCGAGCCGCTGGATACCTCGATGAACCGGCTCGACCGTGGGCGAATTAAAGACGGTGAATGGGTGGAGGTAGAAACGATCTGGCAAACGGACCCAGCCTGGTACACGAGCCGTGCTGATACCGGTGCGGGTGGCAGGATCGCTTTTGATGACTCTGGTCATGTTTATATCAGTGTTGGTATGCGCGATGCTTATGGACCACAGGATATGAATAACCCGTCCGGCAAGATCCATCGGGTGAATGACGATGGAACAGTCCCTGCGGATAATCCCTTTGTCGTCAGTACTGGCAATTCTCCTGACGAACTGCCATTTACCCAACAGACGATCTGGACCTACGGCCACCGCAGTCCTCAGGGGCTGGAGTGGAACTACAAGCAGCGTAGCGTCTGGAATACGGAGATGGGACCAAGAGGTGGGGATGAAATCAATGAGCTGCTGGCGGGCAGGAACTATGGCTGGCCGTATTTTTCCCTCGGACTTGAGTACTCCGGCGGGGATGTCGAACGTCACAAGCCAAGAAATATTGAATTTGATACTTCGACGATTGAACAGACCCTGGTTGACATTACACCATCGCCAGCGATATCGAGCTTTGCATTTTACAATCATGATCGATTCGCCCACTGGAAAGACAATCTTCTATTGGGCTCCTTGAAGGGGAGTTCCCTGTTTCGCTATGTCTTTGACGGAAACAAGGTAGTGCATAAGGAAACATTGATTAAAGACCTGGCGAGGATTCGTGACGTCGAGATTGGCTATGACGGATTTGTGTATCTGCTGCTGGAGGTCAAAAACGGTAGCAAGATTGTAAGGCTGGTACCTGTCGCCTGAACGCCTTCGTCTGGGATACGGGGAATTGCCAAATGGGTCAGACCCCGTTTTCAAGGATGGTTCAGTTAAATATAATTCCTGCATATGAATGATCGAGAAGAAAATGAGTCTCCCTTTCCGGAGTACAAGGGCGAGAGGGATATGGATGCCTTTTGGAAAGCTATTACGGTTAAACAGGAGCCCTCGAAACAAAAATGGTTCTTGCCCGTACTCATTGTTTTGGTCGTGTGTAGTGTTCCCTGGTACCGGAGCGAAGGGGAGATGGGGTATGTCCTGCTTGGCTTCCCGGTCTGGATTTGGACCTCTATTGTCTGCTCGCTGGGTGTTGCGATTCTAACTGCGATCGGCATCTTCGGCTTTTGGAAAGACGATGACCCGGGGTAGGGCGATGGGAGTTTCATCGCGTGAATGATGGCGTCCATGAACTCGGTATCACACCGATAGTCTTCCTGGCGGTCTATCTCTTTGTGATGATAGGGATCGGCTGGCTCGGTAAGCTTCGTGCCAGGGAGAAGTCGCTTCGGGATTTTTACCTTGGTGGATCAAGTTTTGGTGTGTTTGTTCTTTTCCTTACTCTTTTTGCTACGCAGTATAGTGGTAACACCATGCTCGGATTTACTGGGCGCTCATATCGGGAAGGGGGCACCTATGTTGTTAGTATCATGTTCATGGTGCTAACTATCACAATGATATCTCTCTATGGACCGCGTCTGTTTCGTCTCTCACGAAAGTTCGGATACATTACACCAGCTGACTATATTTACCATCGGTTTGGGTCGCACTGGTTACGAATCATTTGTGTTGTTCTGCTGTGTTGGGGACTTGCTAACTATATCCTTGAACAGCTTGTCGCCATGGGCCATGCAGTGGAGGGATTGTCAGGAGGACGCATCGATTTTATGACTGGTGTCATCCTGTTGGTAATTGTTATGCTCACGTACGAAACGCTTGGCGGGATGCGCTCTGTCGCCTGGACCGATGCGATTCAGGGCATTCTGCTTGTAGGGGGTTTCTCGATTATTCTCTACATTATTCTGACCTTTGACGGTGGATTAACAGCCGCGACAGAGAAAATCGCGGCGGAAAATGGGCAGCCCGCGAAATTGCAGGTGCCAGGCTGGCAGGGTATTCGTACCTGGTTCAGTACCTTGCTTCTACTCATGTTCGGTGTGTCAGTATACCCTCATGCTATCCAGCGGTTTTTCTCAGCGCGTTCGCTAACAACATTGCGCATTTCCTTGGCAGGGATGGTGTTTATGCCTTTCCTTACAACGATGCTCGCCTTCACCCTTGGATTTATCGCCATCAGCCGATTCACAGATCTGTCAACCTTTGAGAGTGACCAGGTCACGTTGCTCATGCTGCTGGATATCATCAACGAGAGTGACTTCATTCGTTGGTTGGTGATCACTGTCTTCGTTGCGCTGGTTGCCGCAATTATGTCAACAACAGATTCAGCGCTGCTTTCGATCCAGAGTATGATCACCAAAGACATCTACAGCGTATATATTAACCCGAAGGCAAGCCAGCAAGGCCTGCTCTTGTCAGGTAAGCTTTTTGGGTGGATTCTCATCGCCTTCCTGGTGGGTATGACCTGGGTTTCCCGGCAGACAGAGAGTTCGATCTGGACCCTTATAAGACTCAAACTGGAATTTATGGTTCAGATTTCTCCCGTTTTTATACTGGGATTATTCTGGCGGCGTTTATCTGGCCGGTCAGTGCTCTGCGGTGTGCTGGTGGGCACAGGGATTACGCTCGTGTTGTGGGTTGGTGCAGCTCTTGGGTATTGGGATGCGGCTTCGCGGTCTCCTCTCGGTATCAGTGCCGGAGTTTGGGGACTTACTGCCAACTATTTAATCTGCTTTATAGGCGGGCTGTTGTGGCCCGAGCCTGAGCCTTCTCAATCTGTATCTTCAGGGAAAATATAGGAAAGTATCGGACACCCAGGATTCAAGCATCCAGTGCAACCGGTTGCAAGCAATGTATGCAGCAGAAAGTAAGCCAGATCGACTTGTTGGATGTCCCGGTCTTTCACTGTCTTTCCCGTTAATGCACTCCTACTCCATTTCTTTTCTTGGAAACCAGTAGGTCAGGTATTCCGCGTAGAGTGCTCGATCTGGCATGTCGTATACTTCGATTTCGTGACAGGTCTTCATCAGGTACTCACCCTTCCCCTTGTCCTGAACGTCGAGCAGGCTTATATGGGATCTCAGGCGAACCCCATCACCGATAACCACCGGTTTAAGTACTCTGACTTTATCCAGCCCATAATTAAGTGGGTTCTGACCGTCCTCGGGCCAAAGGCCTACATCGCGATAGAAGTGGGATAGCAGGGACATCATGTGAAAGCCGTGGATTATTGTGCCGCCATAAGGGCCCTTCTTCGCATAATCGGGATCGCAATGACCGGGGGTGCGCCATCGCGTCACTTCTCCGAAAACATTGACCTGAACCTGGTCAATAAACACCCAATCACTGACACCCAGGTTTTCGCCGATATGTTCATGGGCATTTGCCAGCAAGAATGGTTCTCCACGCATACAACCTCCTCTACAGGGATCGGAGTGATTTATCAATGCACTCTGACCCCATCAGCTATTTAATGCTGCCTTCAAAGTTAGGGTAGCGATACTCGAGCGAGTCGTCAGTCGAGACTTTGATATTGGTGTTCGTCTCGATGTCGTGCAGCATGACCTTGCCATTGTCGGTGTATAGGATCTGTTTGTCATCGGGCGAGAAGCTGGAATACCAGATGATCCGATGGTAATCCGGTTCGTGAATCTCGACTTCATTGGAAATCGATGGCACGGAAGGGTCAAAGTCTGCATAGCAGACGATGCCACCCATGTATTCGTCCTTCGGCAGGTCCTCAAGTGTCTGCTTCATGTACGAGATTTTAGTTTCGTCATGAGAGATGCAGATCTTGTGCAGATGCATCGGATCGTTTTCATAGGCGATCGGTTCATACTTTGGTGCACCGACAGGATCAGGTGTCATCAGGAAATGTCTTTTCGATCCTCGCAGAACAAAGAGACGTCCATCCTTCAAATGTGAGTGACTGTATTCACGGTAGTATTCCGGATCGTTCGGGTCGGAGAGCATTTCTTCGTCTCCCGGTGTTGCGTCGGTCGTGGTTCGCCAAATCTTCACCACAGACAGATCCATGGGCTCACCGGAATGATTGGTGATACGAAACCAGACAATGCGATTGGTACCATCCCGGGTCCAGTGCAGGTTACCGTTGAACTGGTCATCGCCGGTCAGTTCCCGAATATCCGAACCATCCGGATTCATTACACAGGTTTTTGATTTCCAGAGAGAGACATCGCCTGTCTCCTTGTCCATTTCATTGGTCACGATAAAGAAGGCGATCTTGCTGCCGTCAGGGTTGGTGATCGGCTTGTAGGCCCAGTACTGCCCATCTGTCAGGTATTCCGTGGTCGAATCGACGCCGTCGCTGGTCGTCTTTGCGATTTGTCGCCCTCGCTCCGGCGAATACACAGAGGCGTACCAGGTCACTGGTTCGTTGAGCTTTGTCATGATGCCTGCCTTCCTTATTGATATCTATCGAATAACATACGAACGAGACAAGTTTACTATATTTAATTCAGCGCTGAACAACACGAAGCAAGGCGTAGAAGCAGGTTAAGAACGTGAACCCATATTAGAGGTAAATGCTTATGGTGTTAACTCGAATTCTGGTAGGTAAATAAACTCGGTTCTGATTAAGAGTTCTTAATAACCAGCTGGATACAAGCGGTAACAAGGGCTCCGAAGATTATTAGTGCCGGTTTTCTTACTCTATTCACAGTTTGAGCAGTTTGAGCAGTTTGAGCAGTTTGAGGTTTTGCTTGATTCGGTAGGCTTGGCCTGTGTAGAGTCTGCATTCCGTTTGGCAAAATTGGCGTAACGACAGGAGGTTATGATGAAGAATTTAAGCGTACGTGTTGGGTTGTTAGCCGCAATCCTTGCAGCTGCACCCGTAAGTGCAGGTGTCGTGACAGGCCAGGTCAAAGATGTAGACGGTAATCCCATGACTGGTGTCATGGTCAGGCTGACCAGTAAAGACAATGTATCTGAATCAGTTTTTACTAATGCCAGCGGCGAGTATGAGATCAAAACCGACCTCGCAGGTGACATTAGCGTGCGTCTGCGCTTACCCTATTATCGAGATGTCAATACTTCGATCGAGTTGGGTGCAACGGCCACTATTGAGGAAAATATGGTCATGGAAGCGATGACTGGCGAAAGAGAAATTTCTGATAGCCTGCCCGCTGCCTACCACTTTGGTCAGTTGCCATTCGAAGAAGGTGACGACAAGGATTTTAATCGCTACCAGTTTCAACGTGACTGTCTTTCCTGCCATCAAATGGGTAATTCATTCACTCGAGTACCTCGTACCGCCAAGAATTGGACAGGTACCGTGAAACGCATGCACATGTATATCGGCAACTTCGACGATAAGCTCATTGACCGAAGGTCTGAAATTTTTGCGGAGGGTTTTGATGGCAAACCTCTGACAGTTCGACCGGAGTTTCCTGTAGACGAGAAAGCACTATCGACGGCTAAGATTTATGAATACCCTTTGCTGACGCAGGGCGTGCCTCATGACACCATCGCACACCCCAAGACGGGGATGCTCTATACTGTTGATCAGGCATTGCATCATATGTCGGTTACCGATCCAAAGTCTGGTGTAAGTGAATATGTCGTCCAGAACGGATCTCAAGCTGACTACTACTACACCACCTCACCCTCCGAAGGGAAGACTGAGAAGTTTGAACCCAAAACAGATGGACCCCACTCATTAGCATTAGGTCATGATGGAAAGTACTATGTCACCAATACAGGTAGTACCAGCATTGGTATTTTCAATCCCAATACCAACGAGTGGGAACCTTCTCACAAGCTGCCTGATGCATACAAAGGTCGATATCCTCATACGATTCGTGTCGCCAAGTCAGGTATGGTGTGGTTTACAATGGCCGGTGCAGAACATGTAGGTCAGCTTGATCCTGTCTCTGGAAAATTCGATATCATCCCGTTGCCCAAAGTCAAGGCCGGGGGTATTTCTGGTGGTACACAACCCTATGGTATTGACATCAGTCCAACTGATGACGCCATGTGGTACGGGCGTTTATTCGGTGACAAAATTGGCCGAGTTGATCCGGATACACTTCATGTCACAGAGTTTAATTCGCCAGTTCGTGGACCACGCCGAATGTACTTCGATAACAAAGGAATTTTATGGGTAACAGGGTATTCCGAAGGAAAATTGGCACGCATTGATGTTAATGACTGGTTTCACAGTAAGGTCTACGATATGCCTGAGTTTGCTCCGGGTTACCGTCCCGCACCCTATGCGCTGGCGATACATCCAGAGACACAGGATATATGGCTGAATGAAAATATGACCGATCGCTTGTATCGCTTCATTCAGGATGAAGAGCGGTTTGTTGTCTACCCGGTGCCCTTGTCAAATACTTATACGCGAGATACGAGCTTCACACCGGATGGGAAAATCTGTACCTCAAATAATCCATTACCCGCTGCATCGCTTGAGGGGGGTGTATTACAGATCTTCTGCATCGATACGGATGCGTAGGTAGACGTTTTCGGGTAGCAGTTCTGAGATTATCCTGGATTTGCTACTCGTGATTTTTAATGTCAAACAAGTTCAATTTAGCTGTCAGTCTGATCGGCGTCGTAGCTGGGCTGTCAACAGCTTGTGCGTCAGCTTCAGAAATAAGGGCTGCCATACTAAAGGAGTACGAGGCCATTGTGGGACAAGCCTTTTCTGCAGACTCCGGGAAGCAGTTTTGGTATCAAGACAATAACGGCCGAAGCTGCACTACCTGTCACACAGAATCCCTGCTGGCAAAAGGTAGGCATGAGCGAACGGGTAAGATAATTGAACCCATGGCACCATCAGTTAATCCTGAGAGACTGACCAAGCGCAAGAAAATCAATAAGTGGTTTCTTCGTAACTGCAAATGGACAATCGGACGTGAGTGCACAATCCAGGAAAAAGGCGATATCCTGCTGTGGTTAAGTGAACAGTAACTTCTACTAAACAGTTGTGGGCGAATAGGATGAATACCAAGTCAAGAAAAGCCGCTGGAAAATTATTATGGTTTCTCTCGCTGGCACTTTCGCTTGTAGTCAGTGTTTCGGGCCAGGAGATACGTTATCCCGGGGATCGTAGTAACTACGACAACAAGATGCCGCCCGTCTTTGAAACAGATCCGGTTTATATTGAAGAGTGTGCCTCGTGTCACCTGGGATACGCGCCAGGATTATTACCTGAGAAAAGCTGGCAGAAAATTCTTCAGGGGCTCGAAGATCACTTTGGAGAAAATGCAGAACTCGATTCAGAGTCTGTGAATCATCTTGCAGATTACCTAAAGGAAAACTCTCTGGAATATGAGAAATCAGACCGGATTGCCAAGTTCAAGAAGAATCTACCCAGCGATCCACCCATTCGGATTACGGAACTACCCGCGTTTATTGTGGAACACCAGCCAGCTGTCAGGCAAATCGGTCTTGAAGAAGTAGAAGACGGTTTCTTCAGCCCCTGTGAGGATTGTCACAAACAAGGAGCAAGCGGAATTTTCGACAAAGAAAGATTATACAAAGGCTACGGTCCCGACTTTCAGTTTGGAGAGAAGAAGGACTTTTAATAATGCCGCGTTGGTTACACATCAGTTTATTCTTTTATCTAACCGCCAACTGTACTCTATATTGCGTTGCCGCTGAAAAGTCAGTAGCCGCATCGACCAAGATTGACGCAGGCAACCCAGCTGAGCTATTTACCAAAGATGATTCCTACATCGACGAGTGCGGTACTTGCCATATAGCCTATCCTCCGATGTTACTACCGGCAAAGAGCTGGCTTAAACTGATGTCGGGAATTGAGAATCACTTCCAGGAAAATGCCGAACTCGATGCTGAAACTTCCGCACATATCAGTGAGTATCTTACACAGAATTCTATGGATACTGTGAGCGATTCAACCGTTAGCCACTGGTTAACGTCAGTCCCAACTGATCCGCCCATTCGAATAACCGAGTTGCCAGCCTTTATCACTGACCACGAGGATGCATACAGTCGGATGGGTGAGAGCGCCAAAGAGGCCGGCTTCTTTAGTCCCTGTAGAGACTGTCACAAAGAAGCGAACGATGGGATTTTCAGCAAAGACAGGTTGTTCAGGGGGTTTCGGCATGTATTCGATCGTTTCTCCGATAAGGAAGAACCATAATTGATCTGGTAAAGAATACTTTTCGAATCTGGGTACTTCTGCGCGTTTTGATTGTTGGCTGTCGTGGTGGTTATCGTGGTTGCAGATGTTAGTCTAGTGGCTCGGTAACTATTTCTGTTGCGAACATTGCCAATGGCTCTGATTCTGGTATTGATACAAATCGCCTTGAGAGAGCAGCCTCTGCTTTAGCTTAAATTAGCAGAAGTGTCTCTTAGCAAGAAGGACCAGGTGGTACCATATGGGTTGATGTCACACACTCTCGATTCGCTACTTTGCGATACCGCTCAGAGGCATCGTCGGAACGGACCAGTCATAACAACTCAGGTAGCCACACGGCTGGGACACCCTGAAACATTCGTTGAAGATCGCAGTTTTGGCCAGCAGTGGTCCCCTGCAGAACATCACCTTGTCTAATCAGACATGGCCAGATCCATTACCGCTCGATGTGCCTGACCAATGGCGGCTTCGCTCATGGCGTTGGCACCTGCATCTGAATTGGCGATCGCTATGCGCCCGAACGGTCGACGGGCGACAACCCAGGGCGCTCTGGCAAGCGGCACCTCATCGAGCATGTACGCTACGTCTCCTGTTTCAGGATCTTGGCCAAACGCATAACCATGGGGCCATCGATTCACGGTGATAGCTTCGATGTCCCTTGCCGGATCAAAGCCGCCCGGTGACAGGATTCGACCGAGCTGGTTGCGAATGTTTCTCTCAAAGGTTTCAAATGTGGTCGTGAGCAGATCATTACGTCCCGCTTTCCACTGTTCCTGAGCCGTCAGGCCAGGGGCAAGTGGCGTGCGATACATATTTACTATCGTTGGTTGGTCGGGCGATCTGGCGTGATGATAGTCACCGATACTCATCGGTGTGCTCAGACGGACAGAGTTAAAATAACAACCAGGACAATGCACCCTGTTAACACCCAGGTTTGCAAATGCACGCCAGTTTCGAATCATTACGCTGGTATAAACCAACGGTGCTTTTAGAGACTGGGAGAGGGCCAGTTTCTGTTCTGCCGGAAGTTCTTCACATAGATAAGGAATCACCGAGTGGTAACAGGCGAGCACAGTCTGGCCCGCGCGCACACGATGTGCTCGATCATCTCGCACATAAGTGATCTCAACTTCCTGGGCTGTCTCTGGATCACCGATATGGCGCACACCGACAACGGTACTCTCAAGGCGAATACGAACGGCTGAATCTCTGTCGTCGAGCTGCCCGTAATCAAAACGTGCTGATACGACGTCCTCCATACCGATCCCGGGAGCTGCGGCTGGAATCATCGAGCGTACCAGCAGGCGTGCAATCGAAGCATTGCCGTCCGGGAATCGAAAATATAGTCGTTCCTTGGCCTCTGTTCTGAACCCCAGACCTTTTGTTCCTGGCGCCCCATCTCCGGTTGCCGTCCAGGCTGATAAGGCATCAATTCCGATAGCCCAGTAGCCATCTTTCTGTAAGATTGCCAAAGACTCAGGATTGATGCCAACCAGATCAACCAGGAAATTCTGGTAACTCATATGGCGCAGACGTTCGCGCTTTTCATCGAGAGTCAAACCGGCCAGGTAGTCCACTTCTGTCTCATACAGTCGGGCGATGTCTTCCCTGGCAACCTCAGTAAGTGGTGTCTTTTCAAGGAAGTCACGCCAGGTGGGTTCACCCGTCCCTGGCACCAGTCGATCCGTACCAAATGTCTCTTCAGCAAAGAAAACGCCGTTGCGAAGACCCATCGAGCGATGGAGGTCCCGATCAATGAACTCTGTATAACGTTCTGGGTCAATACCCAGCGACCTGATCATACGTTGCGCTGCCTCGCCATATTGATGAAAGTCCTGAATGTTGATCGTGCCGCCGTGTGATAAAAGCATCTGATCGCCATGCCAGAACTCGTTGCGCTTGGCATGACCGCCGAAGTCATCGTGATTATCCAAAATCAAAATACGTGCATCCGGCTTGATTTCGCGGTAGAACCAGGCGGCCGACAGACCACTTAGACCACCGCCCACGATCACCAGATCGTAGCGCTCAAAGGTATCTTCCACCTTTGAAGAATCCCACCGTTTGCCCTGTTGAAGTTGATGTGCGACCTCGAAGGAGCCCGGATGGTTGCCTCGCAGGCCAGTCCGAATCGGTGGATAGGCGACATTTGAATCCCGCAGTAGCAAAGACGGGGAAGCAGGCATTTCGGTTTCCGACCACGAACATGACATCAGGCTGCCACTCAGAGCCACGCCAATGCCGTTGATAAAATCTCGACGGCTAATCGAACGGTTAATACCTAACTTACGATCTCGCTTGTTCATCCAACATTCCTTTGCTGTAAAAGAATAATGATGTAACTGGCCTGTAATGTCTGGAATGGCAACATCTTGTTAATAGACATTGTTCTTGTTTGATCAGACTATACACATTTTGAAAGCAACTTGATTTCAAAGCGTGCAGGCTAAACGGAAATAGCCATCAGTCAGTGGAAAGATAACAGTAGTGTCAATTGTTACGGTCGAGAGGTAGTTTCATGAGATTTGATGCCATCGTCATCGGGGCTGGTCATAATGGCCTAACCGCCGCGAATTACCTGGCACAGGGTGGATTGAAGGTGTGTGTGCTGGAACAGCGCCATGTTGTAGGTGGTGCTGCTGTCAGTGACGAATTTCATCCGGGCTTTCGCAACTCTGTAGCGTCTTTCGTGGTGAGTCTGCTCAGAACCGAGGTTATCGAGGAACTGGAGCTTGCGAACTACGGTTATGAAACCATGATCGTGGAAAGTGGATTTTATCCTGACTCGGATGGGAACTACCTGCTTTTGAACGGAGATAAAGCCCATGACAGAGCGGAAGTTGAAAAATTCTCGAAAACTGATTTTGACAACCTGCAGGAGTTTGATCAGATTGTAGAGAAGGCAGGTGCAGTCCTGTCGAAGCAATGGTTACGAGAGCCGCCAAAACTGCACAGCGGCGACCTGGGCGACCTGGTCGGTAGCGCCAGGCTTGGATTGGACATCCTAAAGTTAAACGGCGATGAGCGCTGGCGTTTACTGCAGTTTTTGCTGGGACCTCCCGATACCATCATTGAACGGTGGTTCGAAAGCGACAAACTAAAAGCGATGATCGCGTCCAGAATGACGCCAGCAAACTACGCCTCGCTGCATCAGCCTGGGGCCAGTCTTGCCATGTTGCATCATGCCGTTGGTGAAGTTGCGGGTAGCAAGGGAGACTGGGGTCTTGTACGAGGGGGTATGGGCACCATCACCCAGGCGATGGCAGCATCGGCGAAAGATAAGGGTGTCGTAATTGAGACAAATGCACCTGTCGAATCTGTCGTTATTGATAGTGGCCGAGCGAAGGGAGTTCTGCTTACAACCGGCAGGCAATTGCTTGCGCCGATAGTGGTTGCCAATACAGATCCAAATCGGACCTTCCTCAAACTGGTCGGTGCCGAGCATTTACCGGAGTCTTTTGCCCGTGACATCGAAGCATTCAGGCAGGAATCAGCTTCATTGCGAATCAATCTGGCGCTGAGCGGTTTACCGGATTTTGACTGTTTGCCCGGAACAGAAATGGGGGAACATCACCGCAGCAGTATAATGATCGTCGAGAACAAAGATCATGTGGAGAATGCGTACCAGTCCGCGCGGCGAGGGATTCCGTCAAATCCTCCCTTTATCGAAGCACTGATTCCCAGCACAAGAGACGATAGCCTCACCGATGAGCCTGGAACCCATGTGATGAGTCTGCTCTGCAAATACATGCCGTATGATCTTGCCGATGGGAAACACTGGGACGATATGCGAGAAGTGGTGTTTGAGCAGATTCTAGATTATCTGCAGACACTCATGCCCAATATCAGAGAGATATTGGTAGGCTACCAGTGCATGTCACCACTTGATTTGGAACGAACATTTGGCATGACCCGGGGAGACATATGTCACGGTAAACTAGAGCCTGACCAGATGTTCAGCGCCCGTCCCCATCCTGATGCTGCTCAGTACGCCACACCAATTGATGGTCTGTTCTTATGTGGCTCAGGTACCCATCCTGGTGGTGGAGTTACCGGCGCACCAGGACGCAATGCTGCAAAGAAGATTTTACGTGCAAGATAGTTGGTACCTACCCTGATCCGAGAGATGTTCATCTCTCATGGCAGAGGCAGATCGTTGGGGATTTTTCTCGGATCTGTAAAAAACGTCAGCTCGCCATTCTGGTGCAGAATTTCGGAACCAGGCGTCACTGACAACCTTGGAGCATCTGTACCTCGTGCGTTAAGCAACCAGGCGTTGTTCTAACTCAATAGAGGTTAAGCTCATTTTCGGGGGACCATGAGCTGATTGAAACTTTAAAGCTGGGGTATTCCACAGAGGTGCAATGCACATCACCAAGGCATAAGATCGTATTAAACAAACCTCTGTTAGAAATTGAGCTAAATAGAGATGGCTGATTAGCTGATTCAGGATCCTAAACGCATCAACCAATTCAGGGAGCACATCGACGTGAAGGGTACTGTTAGTATCATTTCAGACAGACTGCCCCGATCTTTTTTTACCGTCATTTGTCGACTGTGGAGTAATTGACCTCGCGATTGATGTTGTTTCGTTGGATACCGGCGCACTCAGTACGCCTTCCAAGGCATCAATCAGATTGCTGACGAACAGTTCAGCCTTCGGTCCTCGAAACGCGTTTGTTTGCCTTGCGTGATTTCCCATAGAAATCGAGCACATTCTTACGGCGATATCCATTCGCTGCCGCCAGGCCGATTCATTCAGGTGGGGGAGGACAGCACGCAGCAGTTCACCGGTTCTTTGCCCACTTTCGCCACCGCCGCCATACCTGCTGACCCTGGTCAGTGCAGAATCCTGCACTAGTGCCAGTTCATGAGAAAAGCTGATGACATATCGTCGGTATTTAGCGTCTGCCTGTGCAAGGAAGAAGGTAGGCATCACCATTATGCGACAGAGATCCCTTAACGATGGAGTAGGTTTGGCTGATAGCAATTTAGCCAGTAATTCTGAACGCTTCTCATGAGTTTGCTGGTCGCGATGTACCTGGATGTCATCGATCAGTCCCTGCAAATTCTTAAAGTGATACTGGAGTGCCGATTCGTTTTTTTGCCCGGCTTCTTTAACGATTTCCTTGATCGATACGTTTTGAATTCCTTTCCTTGAGATCAGTTTCTCCGCAGCTTCCATAAGCGACATCTGGGTGGCGAGACTTCGAGCTTTTTGACGATCTAATGAGGAATTCATAACTTCCGATTGGAGAAAAAAGCAATTATAGGTGAACCAACCCGCTGGGCATACTTCTTGGATCATTGACATAAGTAATGATAAACATTAATACTATGTCTGGCAAAGATTTCCAAGGGGAAAGTGTGAATCCTGGTCGCGGCAAACGTTGTTCCGGCAGAGCAGCTACTACCGTGTGGTGCGTCACGGGGACCGGAAGCTGCGGGCATTGCCTGCAGCCCATAAGGCTTCAGCAGTGAAACCCCTCTACCCGTACGTCGCGGGACTGCCTGTCGCCTTCGACAAATCCCTGGCTGAGTATTTTGAGGCAGATGAAGAATACATTTTCTGGCCTGACTAGAGGCGATTGATGAAACTCACAAAAAAAATACTGATTAAGGTACTGGCTACGCTGTTGGCTTTATTTGTTGCAGCGTTCTGGATGCTGTTTTTTTCAGCCAGGCCACCGCTGACAATTGATCCCCAGACCCTGGCGGGTGACGGCAGTCTGGTCAACTACTGCGAATTGCCAGAGCTGGATAACAGCGGAAAGCTGGCCGCAGATATTCCCAAGGGAAATACGCCAGGCTGCAGCTATGATCATTATCCACTGCCAATCCTGGCGGAGTGCACTGAGTCCCTAGTGGCGGGTGCTGATGACATACGCGGGTTATGGTTGGGCGTTGAAGGAAAGGTTGGTCATGTTGAGCGGGTTGAGCAGTGTGGTGCACGCACCGTGGTTACGTCCTCAGGCATTATCCATGATGCAGGGCCGAACAGTTCGGGAGGCCTGACCTCGAATGACACCGAGGGAGCAGTGCTCTTTTCCATCGGTGACCGGGAGTATTGCCCGCGCACTTCAGCCAGTATGGTATGGAATAACGGAGTGCTCGACTTTCACGTCTTTGGATGGGGCCCGGTGGTGGTTCGGCGTTACATGGACGGCGAACAGCTGATCTGGGAGTATGCCGATGGGTCGGTGACGAGGATGGACCGACTGTGCCAGTTGCCGGAAAAGCGTAAGTACCCGAAACCTCGTGGGTCTCGTTATCAACTGGGATGGAACTGACAAAAGACACAGAATACCCGAGTGGAAAACATTCCCCGTGCGCAGATGCGCGAGACCGAACTTGATTTCGAGAGCTTTGTTTCAAAACTTTAATCGCTGGAGGTGTTCGTGAACTGGAAAATCTGGATACTGGTACCTGTTGTTTATGGTGTATTCTCACTCTGGTACTTCAATTGGCGTGGTCCGATCAGTGCGGTAGAAACTGACAGCTATGTGAACGCGTTTGTGGCGAATGAGGGTAGTCAGCATACAGATGTTGCAGTCTTCAGAAAGTTTATTGAAGAAGACGATGGCAGTGAGTTCGTCATGCTGAACCTTGTTGAATTACACGAGGGCGACATTACTCACCCGTTATCAGGAGAGGAGATGTCAGCATCAAACCTGGTTCGTGAATACTTCGAGCCCTTCGCGCTTGAGCTGTTAAAGCACGGTGGTCACCCGGTCTTCCAGGCAAGGAGGGTAGGCGGCAACCTCGACAGCTGGAATGCTGAAGACAATCTAAGTTTTGGTGTCACTGGCATGATGCGTTATAGAAGCCGCAGAGACCTCGCCGAACTGATCTTTGATCCGAAGTTCGCTGATGGTCACATCTACAAGCTTGCTGCAATCGACAGAACCATCTCTTACCCGACCCGCATCATGATGAGCACATCGATGAGACCACCGCTTGCGTTCTTAATAGTTCTGCTCCTGATTGCATCTGTTGTTCAAAATGTGTCGTACATTTCCAGATACGGCCCAAGGTCAACACCATCGAGTTAACGCACAATAGATCAGAGAAACACACTTTTCTCGGACAGATTATCCCAACCGAAATCTACATAAATGCGATCAGCACCAAATCCAAACAGTGATGCGGTGATTAACATGTTGGGCATGTCCGGTCTTAGATTAAAACCCTGAAGCTTGGTGTATTGATGTGAAAGGCCAAGCTGAAAGTTTTTATTCCGCAATTCAGTTCCACTTCCCTGCCGTATAAGCCCATGTGGACAAGCCGCTTGCTTGCGAATCCTGCTTCCCCAAAGCCGATGACGTCGATCTCCTGGTTGTTTGATGAACGATCAAGTACGGTACTTGCTGACACTCATTTGAATTTGGACGTCAGAGACGTCGTATTCCCCCAGATGGTCAATGACTGTAATGATACTGATCTGCTGGCTTACACACGGTAGGGTTGATCACTGAGGAGGTTTTTTATGCCGGGCAGCAAGAAAACGCGGGTGTCCCGTACTTCCCCTGCCTGTACTTCTTGGATTTACAGCCTGCATGGCTGGAGGACAGATAAACATTACTACGATAGGTTGCGCGGTTATCCGCGAGTGTCACACCAGAATTAGCCTTCTAATGACCCAAAACATTGCAGGGAACTGAATCTCAGGATAGTGCTGATGAACTCAACTGATAAAAAACTTGGAATGGATCGGCATATTTCCCGCAGGGATATTCTGCATGGCATTGGAACAATGGCTGTAGGGACCATGGCGCCAGTCTTGACAGGTGTCGCGCAGACCCAGGCTGCACAGACAGACAGTTCTAGCCTCTTAAGTCGTGATTACCCGCCGGCACGCACAGGAATACGAGGTAATCATCCAGGGTCTTTCCAGGTAGCGCACCAGCTCGCCCGCTATGGACAAACTGATTGGGGTATCGCCCGGGAACCTGATTCAGAGCCATATGATTTGGTTGTCGTGGGCGCTGGAATCAGTGGTCTTTCGGCCGCTCATTTTTATCAAAAAGAGAAGCCTGACGCGCGCATCCTTATTCTTGATAACCACGATGATTTTGGCGGTCATGCTAAACGTAATGAGTTTCAGGTAGGTGAGCGTACATTGATAGCCTGTGGTGGCAGTTCGTTTCTTGTGCAACCTTCAGATTACAGCCAGATCGTCAAAGGATTGCTGAATGATCTGGGGATAAACCTGAGACGTTTCGAAACAGCATTTGATTCAGATTTCTACAAACGACATGGACTCAGCGCAGGCTTACATTTCAGTAAGAAGAAATGGAATGCTGATCGAACCGTGCCTTTCGCCGGTCCTTTCTTCGAATATCTTCCTATGGCGAAGACGTCTCTTTCGGTAGAAGAATCCGTGGCCCAAATGCCAATCTCAAATGCGGCCAAAAAGGAATTTCTTCGTTTACTTACGATAGAAGAAGATCAGATCTCCGAGATTAAGGCTGATGCAAAAGAAGAATATCTTTCTACCATCAGCTATCGCGACTTTTTAAGCAATCATCTGGGTGTTACCGAGCCTGAGGTTTTCGCAGTACTCCAGGATCTCGCTTATGATCCCGGTATGGGCATCGAAGCGGTTGATGCGTACCTGGGATTGACTTATGCAGGTCTGCCGGGCTGGCGTGCCGCCGGTCTGCCGGATGACACAGAAGAATATGATCCACTGATTCATCGTTTTCCAGATGGTAATGCTTCCATTGCCCGCCTGCTCGTGCGTTCGATGATTCCATCTGCCGCGTCTGGTAACAGCATGGAAGACATTGTCACGGCCCGTTTTGATTATTCAAAACTCGACAGACCCAATTCGCCTGTGAGACTCAGGCTAAACGGTACAGTCACCAGATTGCAACATGAAGGCAATCCGCGATCAGCAAAAAATGTTCGCGTTTCCTATGTTCAGCACGGTCAGGCTTATCAGGTAAAGGCACATGGCTGTGTGCTCGCCTGTAACAATTCAATCATTCCGTACCTGTGTCCTGAGTTACCTCCTGCCCAGAGACAGGCACTGTCGAATCAGGTCAGACAGCCAATACTCATCACAAACGTTGCACTTCGTAATTGGCATGCATGGAAAAAACTGAGGATTGGCGCGGTGCTTTCACCAGGCTCTTACCACATCGGTGCGCAACTGGATTATCCTGTTAGTCTTGGCGACTATTCCAGTCCCAGCGATGAAAACCAACCAGTGACAGCAACCATGTTTCGATATCCACATACAAACAACCAGGGCTTGACCCCAAAAGAACAGTATCGGCAAGGCCGCTATGACCTCTTGTCTACGTCTTTTGAAACCATTGAACGCAATGTCCGCACACAACTGCTCAGCATGCTGGGTACAGCAGGTTTTGATCCGGCCGGAGATATACTAGCTGTCACGGTAAATCGCTGGGCACATGGCTATGCATACGATATGTATTCCCACGCATTATTCGACAAAATGTATGAAGACGATGAAGATGAGCGTTATCCCCATATCCGCGCTCGCAAACCTTTTGGTCGTATAACTGTCGCGAATGCCGACTCTGCTGCGAGTGCGATGCTAGAAGCAGCCGTGGAACAGGGTCATCGCGCTGTGGCTGAACTGTTAAGTAGCTAATTTGTTAATTTCGAAGAAACCGACCTTGCACAATTTGTAACTACAGGACAGCCAGGTTTCATCTTTATGGACGTGGCATTCCTTTAGATAAAGTTGCCAAGTCTCTTTCTGCCCTGGAATATAGGGCTAATCGCAGAGAGAATAGGAATTATAAAAAGTATTATTCCAAGATGGCAAAAGTATCCGCATGGGGAATTACCGTGAGAATAAGAAGGACAAGAGCCAGTGATACCGAGAGAAGTTGAATTTCATATCCAGGGCAGAAAGCTTGCAGGTAAACGATGGGGACAAAAAGGTAATACTCCTATCATGGCTCTACACGGATGGTTAGATAATGCCAATTCATTCGATCTCATTGCTCCTGCACTGCCAGACTTTGATATTTTCGCACTGGATTTTGCAGGCCACGGATACTCAGACCGCAGGCCCTTGCATACACCATATCTGGGAACACTGGATGCACAAGATATCATTGCCGCTGCAAATCAGCTGCAATGGGAAAACTTCAGCCTGTTGGCTCATTCCATGGGAGCAGAGGTCAGTTCACATGTTATCGGAATGTATCCAGACAGGATTAAGCGGCTGTTTGCTATTGATGGATGGGCCGAAAGCATCAGCAACAGGAAGTGGCTTAAATTACATAGAGATTCAATCGATGTAAATTTGACAAAGAAATCAGGGCCTTTGAGAGTATTTCCTAATCAGGAAGAAATGGCCCAGGGAGTCGCAAAGGCTACACGTCAAACAGTGGCTTCAGCTCGTATACTGGTCGAAAGAGGAAGCAGGAAAGTTGATGGGGGTTTTAGCTGGATCTCTGATCCCAGGGTACGCTGGTCAGATGCTCTGGGCATCACCTATCAACAGATGGATCACAATGTTGGTTCCTTCAGCGGAGAAATCCTGGTTGTTGGAGCCAACAATGGTCTTAAGTGGTACAGGGCAGACCTGGAACGACTGGCCAGTGAAAACGAGCACTTTAAATTCATAACTATCGATGGTTCGCATCACGTACATATGGATGCCGACACGACTCAGCTGGTTCAACTGATCCAGAATTTTTTTGGCAGTCCGGTCGAGCAGTTAGATGCCGGTTTATAATCTGCTTCCAGATCATATGCATTTGATATCCCCAGCATAGTACTTAGCTAGGCTACCAAATGAGGCGCCACCTCCTTGAGTATGGGGTGGATTTCGATAAATCCCTCTCGCATAGCAGCTAGCGCAGTTTCTATCTCATTCTCCGATATCGGTGTTGATACCCTAAGGGCCATCAAGTTCTCCAACGTGCGTACCCCCTTATTAATGAGCGAACGACGATACAGTGCCATCGCGTCCCGTAATCCTGGTGCATTAGCGGTTCTCGAATAGGTAACCGGATCCACTACTTCATCGGCAGTCGTCAGGTGAACACTCTGATGATTGCCATAGCCTATCACTTGTCCCCTGATTTCCAGTTCTTTGAGAATGCTTCGGATGCCATTGGCCAGCAATTCACCCATGGTATTAATACGAGCAATTTCATCGGCGGTTAGTATATTGAGACAAGCTGTGCTGGCGGCAACACTCATGGGATCACCCTGGTGAGCAACGATGGCCGCTACTCTGAATTTCTCCGCCTGGCTGAACAATTTCATGATATCGCTGCGGCCACCAATGAGGCCCATTGGTAAACCACCCCCGATGCCCTTGCCATAGCAGTTCATATCGGGCTTTACATCATACAAATCTCCAGTTCCGCCATGGGCAAGCCAAAAATTCACAATTTCATCGAAAATAAGAACGATACCGTATTTTGAGGTTATCTCCCTTAGGAATGTCAGGTACCCATCGTTAGGGGGAATCGTACCCCCTGTCTGAAGTCCTTCAGTGAGCACAGCCGCCAGATCACCCTTGTTTTCGCGGATAACTTTCTCAGTTCCCTCTTTGTCGTTCCAATGGGTAAAAAGTATATTGTCCAGTGTATTCTTGGGCAGTCCAGGTGGCCCAGGTGGAACAGCGTATGCGTCGTCGTAAGTGCCGTTGTATCCTCCCTGTATCCTTATGATTTTGTCCCTGCCGGTAAAGGCCCTGGCCGCTCGTATGGCCCACATGAAGGACTGGGATCCACCCAATGTGAACCACACCTTCTCGACCGAGGGTACTCGTTTACACATCATTTCTGCCAGTGCATCTTTACCGAGCTCGGGCATGAAAGAAACAAGGCCCTTTGGTATCTGTTCTTGAACGGCTTGTGCTACTTTTGGGTGATTATGTCCAATGATACTGGTCATACCTAAAGAGAGGTCAATATAGCGATTCCCGTCGATATCGTACTGATAGCATCCATCCACGCATTCACCATAGGAGGGATAGGTTCCGGTGGAGTGAGACCGCAGTGCGCCGCCGGGTATGTACTTTTCTGCTCGCTCGCACAGCTCCCTGGACTTGGGAGTCATTCGGCGCCATATTGCCTCAACTTCCTTCTCGTATTTAGCGAGAAGCTCTTCTCCTTTGGACATGACTAATATCCCCTCTTGTTCTTCAAATATACAACGTGCTCTGAGAATAAGCAGTTTAGCCAGCATTTTTTCTAGAATGCAAACGTATCGTTTGGTATGAGTTTTGGAATATGAAGTCTGGAATAGAACTCGTCGATACTGGATGGCTAACGTCTGAATAGGTAGTGATTTTCTGACTTACACTCAATTGGGTTGATTGATGTGAAAAACTTCTTGATGGTCTCAATCAACTACCAGCACAGCTTGTCCAAATAGACTTCGAACTATACGTCGTCAACGATAGTTGGACTAAAGGCTACATGATTTAAGAGAGAGTTTGGCTCATCAGGTTAGTTTGAGTGTATCCCGTCAAAGTGTAATCCCCCCATTAATAACTGATATCAAAAGTAGAGGGTTATGCATCCGCCTGTTTGCAGAAAGACCATGAGACACTGATGACATTCTATGATTTTCCGGCAGTGCACGGGCAGCATATCCGCACCAGTAACCCGATTGAATCCACCTTTGGCACCATTCGTCACCGCACTAAACGTTCAAAGGGTTGCCTGACGCGGGATGTCATGTTGCATATGATGTTCAAGCTGAGTCAATGTGCCGAGAAGAACTGGCGACGATTACGCGGATTTAATTACCTGGCCAAGGTGATAGCCGGGATACAATTTAAAGATGGGATCGAGGTAACAGAAGTTGATCAGGTCGCCGCTTGATTCAATTTACCTAAACACCACTTTTGACAACAGCTCGTAGGGCGAGTCGTGAGACTCGCCCTTTTAACTTAACGAACGAATGCTCCTAATCCGCCATAATTCGCGATTTCACTTCATTGCACAGGGCTGCGAGTGCATAGCCAGATATCGCAATGGCAAATTGATCAATGAATTGATTGAGGTACATCCCTATGATGGGTATCGAATCCAAGGTATTCGCTAACCAGGGGAACGCGAATGCGGCTACTATAATCATGGCCTGTGAGGCATGGTCTGTAACGGGGCTCATGAATCCGTGTACCAATCCGATCCCCATAAGTACCAGGACAAACCACTGAGCATTTCCGTCTAGGCCAATGCCTCCACCCTGGATACGCTCAACACCTCCGACAACTGCTACAGCTATAATAGCCACAATCACCGCAGCGATTGGGGCGAGTTTATCTATATTCATAGTTATTTCCTTAATTAGTATTATTTTGGCAATGAACTTCATGCGCAGCATCGTCGTGCATGCTACATGTATCTAAGCACTTTAAGGACAGCTTCTCAAGCTCTATGATGAACAATGCTTTCTTGGCAGATTGATCCGCTATTTTGGGCTGACTGACTTGTAAATTTAATGAAATTGCTGTCGGTGAAAGAGCTCCTGCACAGTTTCTTGGATAAGACATTAGGTCAGTCTCAGGCCTACGCGATTTGGTTAACAAAGCTTCTGTGAAGCCCCGCAAAGGATCCTAATGCAATTCATAGGTTAAGCAAGTTAGCTATCGGGGCCGCCCAGGTCACCGACACGAGGATTTTCAGGCTGATTGGCCTACCTTGGAGTGTCTTTGAAGTCCACAGATATTGCGCGTTAGCAGAGATTGTCAAAATGACTGATG